>OLNL01001515.1_pt1 | contig 21020 bp, 18 predicted proteins | sample 1672181 | NCBI WGS metagenome assembly OLNL01 (sample SAMEA3136656, study PRJEB25190) | human gut metagenome | biome: human gut; feature: human-associated habitat; material: faeces | place: Austria | collected 2013
GGCAACCCGTACGACAACGCCGTGGTCGAATCCACCAACAGGCTCCTGAAGAAGGGGCTCATATACCGGAACCACTACACCAGCCTGGAACAACTACGCTCCGACCTCAACGACTATGTGTGGTGGTCCGACAACCAGCGGCTCCACTCCACCCTCGGATACCGGAGTCCGAAGGAATTCGCCGAATAGGGACTCGTCCTCTAAGAAACCGTCTAACACACCGTTGCCAATCCAGTGCAGTTCCGTTCCCTGACCGAATCGATAGACACGAGCACACCGGGCGGTACGCTCATGTTCAACATCTTCGGGTCTCTGGCGCAGTTCGAAAGCGACTTGATCCGCGAACGCACCCGCGCCGGACTCGAAGCCGCCAGAGCAAGAGGACGGAAGGGCGGACGGCCCGCCAAGCTCGACGAGAAACAGGTCAGGGAGGTGCGGAGGCTGTACTGGTCCAGGATGGTGACGGTGGATCAGATCGCCGCGATGATGCACGTGGGACGGTCCACCGTCTACAGGTGTCTGAATCTTGGCCGACAAATCCGATGATGGCGATTGGCAAAGGGCTTCCGCGGTATGAGCATACGACACGCCGGTTCATAGAAAATAAACGTCGCCACGCTATCCTTAAAGGTGCACTTTTTTCAAGAAAGGAGATACAGCATGACGACCCTAGTCGAAACTATTGCCGAAAACCCCAGCATGGTCTGGCCAATCATCCTCATCATCTTGGCGATGCGAAGTTAACCAGATACTAGCTAGATAGTTCTCTTATTTAGTTTTTCCTAGTCTCCAGAGCTTTGGAATATTCAATATTTCAAAGCTCTTTTCATATTGAATATTACCACACTTGGAGCATCAAAAGACAAAACTTAGTCAAGAATTTGAAAAAAGGCAATTTCTGGCGTGTCGTGCACTTATGCAGCACCTTGAATTCTGTGTTTTAGATTCTGGCGTCCGCCGTGGAACATTAACCCTTCTTTGGAATCTCGCCAATATCCTATGATCAAACGTGTGGATTTGTTGCCCATGTACTCCGGTATCAATTTGGCTGCGCTCCTGCCGGTCATCGCCGATCACCTAGTAAAGATGCGCGTGTGACTGTCGACCGGTCTCGCAATACGATTTCTCTGTAGGTTACGCCGTAATTGGCAGACTTGATTTCACGTTGGCGCATATGGCCGAATGAAGGCATCCGACGGCGTATTAGGAACCCGGAGCCTAGGGCTTGGCGCGTCCGGCATCGTAGGCCTGTATGTCTCCTCTCTCTGGTTCCATCTGGCAATTTTCATAAAAGTGCAGAAATGCAGTAAAACACACTTTCAAAAAGTGCAGAAATGCGGTCAAATCTGGTTTTGAAAAACGTGGAAATGCGAAAGCCGGAAGTGAGGTGTGGTCCGCCATGCTCAGACGGAAGATGTACGACGTCCTGCTTGATTGGAAATCACGGTCCTAGGGCAGGACGGCCATGCTGGTCGAGGGCGCGCGGCGCGTTGGCAAGTCGACCGTCGTGGAGGAGTTCGCCAGGCGCGAGTACCGCAGCTACATACTCGTCGATTTCGCCGAGGCGTCTCGCGACGCCGCGAACTGTTCGACGACGTGTCCGACCTCGACTACCTGTTCCTCCAGCTCCAGCTGAGGTATTCGGCCAGGCTGTTCGACAGGGAGTCGCTGATCATATTCGACGAGGTCCAGATGTGTCCGAGGGCGAGGCAGGCCATCAAATAGCTCGTCAAGGACGGCCGCTACGACTACATCGAGACCGGTTCGCTCGTCTCGATACGCAGGAACACCAGGGACATCCTCATCCCCAGTGAGGAGGAACGCGCGTGAATGCGTCCGATGGATTTCGAGGAGTTCCTGTGGGCGCGCGGCGACGACGCCACGGTTCCCCTGTTGCGACGTGCCTTCGCCTCGCGCAGGCCGTTGGGGGAGAGACTCAGCCGCAAGCTCATGCGCGATTTCCGTTTGTACATGCTTGTGGGCGGCATGCCCCAGACCGTGGACGCGCTGCTGCGGACGAACGACCTGCTTGCGGTCGACGACGTGAAACGCGTGATCGTCGACCTGTACGAGGAGGACATGCACAAAATCAGCCTGTCGGGCGTGCTGTCCATGCTGTTCGACGCGGTCCCCGCCCAACTCGCCGGAAAATCCTCACGCTACCATGTGTCGAGCGTGCTCGCGGGACGCCGGTCGGAGGATATCCTCGAACAGATCGTGCAGCTCGAGGATTCCAGGACCGTGCTCATTGCCCGCCACACCGACGACCCGAACGCGGGGCTCTCCTCGAGCGTCGACCTAGGAAAGTTCAAACTGTATCTGGCGGATACCGGCCTGTTCGTGGCCCTCGCCTTCAAGGACGCGGACTTCACCGACAACATCGTGTACGGGAAGCTCCTGTCGGACAAGCTGCCCGTGAACCTCGGCATGGTCTACGAGAACGTCGTCGCCCAGGAGCTTACCGCCCACGGAAGGCGCCTGTTCTACCACACCTGGCCTAAGCCGGGGACGACCCGCAACTACGAGATCGACTTCATCGTCCCCGACGGCAAGAAGGTCAGTCCCGTCGAGGTCAAGTCGTCGAATTACAGGACACACGCCTCGTTGGACGCATTCTGCGGAAAGTGCTCCTCACGCGTCGGCAGGCGGCACCTCGTCTTGCACCAAGGACCTGGACGGGGACGGCGCCGTCGACTGCATCCCGATCTACATGTCCGTGTTCCTGTAGGGAGAGGCATGGTGACGGTGGGCCAGATCGCCGCGATGATGCACGTGGGACGGTCCACCATCTACCGATGTCTAAACGCGGATTCAATGAAGATGGACTAAATCATTTTGATGCTGAGTCGTCCCTCGATAAGCAGTTTATGCATGAGATTCTTGCCATGGTCCTTGTTATCCAGAGTGGAACCATAGGTTGAAAGCAGCTTGGTGACTTTACGGTTCATATCAGTCCTGGCTTCTGCATCCGAAATTCTTTCTCCATCGTCTTTCTGCCAAGGTCGATAGAAGAATATCAGCCTGGTCTGGCTCTCATACAGGTCAACACCGTCAAAGATTGCTTGGAAATACGCATAGTCAGCCTGAGCGAGTGAGTGACCGTAGAATTTGATTATGGCGGTGGGATTGCCTCCCAAACCATACGGTGATTGGGTCTGTATGAGTTTTGCGATATCGGGATTATCCAAGGAAAGAAGACGATAGGTTATTGCGAGGTATTGTTCGGCGTCCGAAATACAACGTAGGTCAGCAAATTGAATCTTTGAAAACGCATGGCGTCACATTTGATTTATACACGGAAGTAGATGCGCAAGAGTTCCTAACGAGCCGCACGTATTTTTTCAAACTTAAAGCCTTCGAGAACAATTTCGAGCGAGATAACGGGCAGTACCATGGGCTGGATTTCGCATATCTCGTGGATTTATCCACCATCGACTGCCATCTGCGAACGTTGCTAAGCTACCTCTGCCTTAACCTTGAACACGCGTTGAAAGTGCGTTTCAATCAGATCATTATGGAAAATGCCAATGAAGATGAATCTGACTCTGGGCGTGAACAAGCATAATGTTGCCTGGCATGTATGCGATTAAATAAAGGTGCCCAGCGGGGGCGGGCACTACATCGTCGGTCCGTGCCGCACAAGGCCGACCGGCCCATGCGAGTGCTCGGTTACCGCACGCCTGCCGAGCCATTCGCCGACGAGCCGTCAGACCTACAAGCCTGACGAAGGCGTTGCGCTTACAAATGAACAACGGGTGGCATCCATACAGCATGATGAACGAGTAAGGTTGACGGGGAGGGGGAACCACATGAACCAGGCATGCGTACACAACGACACCATCGACGCGGGCAACCATCATGGCTGGCCGCAATACCGGCCGTTCCTGCAATTTCTGACAACGCAGGAACGCAACGTCATTTGGCTGCTGCTGGCCATCGCTTTTCTTCCGGTGGACGGCACCACGCTCGGTCTGTACGCGCCGTTCTGGTCGCCGATCAGTCCGGCGCTGTTCGCCGTGTACTGTCTATGCAATTGGCGTCAACTGCGCATCGTGGTTAACCGATACCTGCCAATGTTCCTCCTGCCGGTGGCCTGCATAATCCTGTCCATTCCGGGATGGCTGAAATTCGGCATCCATCTCAACGCCGCGTTCATGAGCATCACCGGATTATTGGGCGTGCTCGCCACTTTGGGTGCGCTCGCCATCGCTTTCGACGTCAAACATGTTCCCTGGCGTATACCCCTACGTACCCTTATCGCATCCTATTGGCTCTCTTTCGGCGTGGGGGTTGCGCAATGGCTTTCCATCCACCTGCATGCCAAACCACTGATCAACTATTTCTCGCATCTCATGTACCGCCAGTACATCACCGATAGTTCGGCGTGGGGCGGTGGTCGCCCGCAGTTCCTGTTCGCGGAGCCCAGCTATATCGGCATGCATCTGTTCGGCGTATTGCTGCCGCTTATGTGGCTTATGCGTGGGCGCGACCGTATCTATGTCAAGCGGTTGCGCAACCTCATCGTTGTGTATGCGATTGGCTCTGTGCTGATGCAGGCCGGCACCCGGATCGTTCTTGATTCGGTGGTGGCGTTGCTGGTTGCCATTATTGTGCATAATTCGTGGTGCGACAAGAAACAGCGTGTGCGTGGTATTGCGCAGCTGCTGGGTGCGGTTATGCTTGGTCTGCTGGGCGTGCTTGCCGATTCCCGACTATCTTCGATTGCGGAAAACGGTGCCGAAGGAGACGGATCGTTCTTCGCACGAATCTACCAGAGTCTTGACCCGATATGCGGGCTGCTCGCCCATCCGTGGACGGTGCTTACCGGATATGGCTCCGGCAACATCATCAACGCGGTATGGGCCGGCGCGAAGCATGCGGGACGATTGTTGAATGGCCTGGGCATGAATGGAAGTGCTGCGGTGGGATTCGCGGCTGGCATGAATGCGGACACCGTATGGACGATGTGTGCGTATACCAGCGTCGTCGCCGAATACGGATTGATCGGCCTGATTCTGCTGGTCATCGCTTCCATAGTTTCCATGACGCGCGTCTTCGATACGGCAGCTGCTGGGCATGGTGTTTGGAACAAGACTGTTATCTGCTGGCTTGTCCTGATCGTGTACCTGTATATCCAGTGCGAGAACTACGCGTTCGCCGCGCTGCCATTGTTTATCTTCGCGGCAAGCAAGCTGCGCAAGTAACCATATTTGACGGGGTGCGGATGTCTTCTTCTAGATAACGTACAGTTAGAGAAGCCGCTATCGCAAGTATTCTTTAACCTGTCCACAAGGCGGCTGGCATTAGCAATCATTTGGGTAGGTAATGTTCGACTGTTCAGTTTTTGAGCCTTGCCGCTCTGGAGCTGCCATAAGCGAAATGAGACGTGTTTCGTTGCTTAGGGTGCAGTGGTCATGGCCTGTTCAGACCGTAGCTTCTCGATACTTATATGCAAGACGGCAGTCGATGGCCGTCTATGTTGGGTGAAGTGATCTGAAGTGATTACAAGCTGCGGATTTGCGAGCCGAACGGCCATAGCGCTAATTTGGCCATCTTGAACGACTGAATGCCGAACGGAATGCCAATGATGGTGACGCAGTTCAGCAGGCCGGCAAGTATGTAGCCAATCGCCATCCATATGCCAGCCAACACGAACCATACGATATTGGCCAGCACCGATCCCACACCTCCGCCATACACCACGGTTTTGCCGAACGGGGTCAGCGTGAGTCCCGCCATCTTGAACGCCTGCACTCCCAATGGAATGCCGATGATGGTGACGCACAGCACCAGCCCTATAACGGCCCAGCTCGCAGCCAGAAACAGACCACCCAAAATCAGCCACAAAATATTGCCGAGAAGTCGCATACGCACATGATACTGACATGCCGTGCCGATGCCGACAAGTGGCAACGGATAACAACAAAAGATACAAAAAGCAGCAAAGCCATGTGGGAAGGATGCATTTTGCCTCGCCATAAGCAAAAATGGCGAGGTAGATTTATCGAACCTTAATCGAACCAAGTTTTAATGCGGTTGCATTGCTTGGCGATGCCTCCGAATGTATTGGTCACAATTTTTACTTTGCTTTCCGAGGTGTTGCTGGCAGCAACGTATTGAATGGATTTTTGCAGGCATTTAATTGATACGGCTGCAAAAAGCAATCGGTATTTTCTGGCTGAATTCTTTGAGTGCGGAGCGGCAGAAAACAAAATCTTTGATAAATGCCATGTAAAACTGCCCGACATCTGTTTGATCGAAAGCCCGCTACAAATCTGCCATAATAACGCAGATAGACCGGTTGGGAAAAAGCGCAGAGTGTGGGGCGTTCGCCTTGGAAACGGACGCCCCACACTTCCTGTGTGGGAATTTATAGCATTCCGATCAGCCCATGGTCGTGGCCGTCGCGCGCGAAGGCTGGAATCGTGTCTATTCCGGCGTCGACAGTGATTTTCTGCCCACCTTCATACACTTTGCCGGTGCGTAGATCCGTCCATGTGATGCTAGCGTTTCCGGGAAGCGTCACCTCACGCGACCTAGCTCCGGCCTCAACTACGGGGGCCACTAGGATATCAGGGCCGAACATGTATTCATCGGCGATATCAGACACCGACTTGTCTTGAGGGAACTCGTAGAAGAGTCCGCGAACCAAAGGCTGGCCATCGATATGTGCTGATTCGAACAGTTCTCGAGTGTAAGGGCGCATTTTCTCGCGAATGGCAATGAACTTTCGGAAGATTTGCTCCATCTCGGGGCCATAGCTCCAAGGCTCATTGTCGGCACCGCTTGGCGAACGGTGGTCTCCGGCCGAATTAGTGATGGTCTCCTTGCCGGTTGCCGTATGCAGACTACGATCGCCATGGTTGCGCATGACCGGCAGGAAGCATGAGAACGCACACCAGCGGGCCAACAACTCCTTGAAATTGTCCGAATCAATTATCCCATCATGGAAACCGCCCATATCGGTGGTGAACCAAGGGATACCGGCCATGCCCATGTGAATGGCGCAGGTAATCTGGGCACGGAGGTCGGCGAAGGTCGAACCAACGTCTCCAGACCAAACAAGAGAACCATAGCGTTGCGAACCAGCCCAAGCGCAACGGGTGAGGTTGACGATGCCACCATCCCTTCCTATGGTTTGTTGCCCCTCGTAGAAGCCTTTGTTATAGTCTCTTGGGTAGATGTTTGCCACCTGCTGGTTTGGGCCGGCGTAATATCGATAATTGTCGAAATCGTACGTGCCGTATTCAGGTTCCGCTTCATCGAGCCAGAATGCATCAACCCCAAGCTCGGCATAATTTGTTCGGCACTTCTCCCAAACATATTCACGAGCTGTTGGATTGGTGGCGTCATAGAACTGGCTGGGACCTTCGAACATCATGCCGACGTCTTCACCCTTATCTGCACGCACGAGAAGGTTCTTTGACTTCATCTCAACATAATTCTCTGAGGCGAACGCGACCTGGGGCCACACAGATACCATGAGTTTCACTCCCATGCTGTGCAGATCGTCCGCCATAGCTTTGGGATCTGGCCAGAATTCATTCTCAAAACGGAAGTCACCCATATGCGGCCAGTGGAAGAAATCTACAACGATGAGATCCAATGGAATATTACGCTGTTTAAACCCATGGGCGACGTCTAGGAGCTGACGTTGATTCCAATATCTAAGCTTGCACTGCCAGAATCCCAGTCCCCATTCAGGCATGTGAGGAGCGTGCCCTGTGGCGTCGGCGTAATGCTTCATTATCGAAGAAGGTGTATCGCCTGTGGTAATCCAGTAGTCAATCTGCTTGGCTGATTCAGCTCGCCATTCCGTGCGGTTCTTGCCGAACGTAACGTTTCCAAGTGCCGGATTATTCCACAGGAAGCCATATCCGGCGCTGGAAACCACGAAAGGAATAGATGCCTGTGAATTGCGATGCGCGAGTTCGAGAGTGCAACCTTTCAGATTGAGGATGTTCTGTTGGTACTCGCCCATACCATATAGTTTCTCATTTTCCGGTGTGGTAAAGGAAGCGACGATGGAATAGTCGCCTCCGGTGATCGGTTTGAACCATCGCGCTCGAAGATTTAGTGATCCGCCAGATGGTATTTCCTGAATGAGTGGTGTGCCGTCTGCCTTATAGAAGCTCAGTAAACAGCGTGGCTCTTCATATCCTGATCCGGAGTATAGGCCGCAGGATGCTTTCGCTTGAACTACAATATCGCCATTGCGTAATTCGGCGGTTCTATTGGGCTTGTCAATGGTGATACCATAATTGTGGCTGCCTGAGGCCTGATTGTTTTGTGGCAGCAAAGCTCCTTCTTGTTCTTGTATCTCATGCATTTTCGAGGCGCGGACGCGGACTGAATTCTTTCCCCATGGTTCGATGCGAAGGTATTCGCCGTCACCAGTCCACAACAGTGCATCTCCATCGATAGCAAAAGTTAGTTCACTCATAGCTGGTCCTTGTTAATTATGTATTTAAGGGTTGGATTAGTCTTTCACCGCTCCGGCTGTTACGCCGGCGGCAACGTATTTCTGCGCGAAAATCAGCAACAGTGCTGTTGGTACTGAGGCCAATACTGCGGTGGCCATCATTGGCCCCCATTCTTGGTTTTGCGAACCGATAAAGTCATATAGACCCATGGTGATTGGTCTCATCTTGCCGCCACCGGAATCGAGGGTCGAAGCAAACATGAAATCCGACCATGCCCAGAGGAAAGCGAATAGCGAAGTCGTGACAATGGTATTACGGGAGAGCGGAATCACGATTTTGGTAAAAACGCCCAACTGTGATGCTCCGTCGATTTGCGCTGCCTCCACCAGCGAGCGTGGCATACCAGACATAAATCCCGTCATCAGAATCACCGCGAACGGTACCGACAAAGTGGAGTCGGCAACGATAAGTCCCGGAATACTGTCGAGAAGGCCGATGTCATTGTAGATCTGGTAGAAGCCTAGAGACATAACGACCGCGGGAATCATCTGAGCAACAATCAACAGGAAGTTCATGGATTTTGAGCCTTTGAACTCCAAGAAAACAATGGCGTATGACGAAGGTAATGCAATTGCTAGAGTCAGGATCACGCATCCTATGGCAACCAACAATGACGTTCCTAGGTAGGGGAGCTGTGAGCTTAACGCAGAAGCATAGTTTTCGAGCGTGAAATCTTTCGGGAACAGATCACCCGAACGGATGGAACGACGTTGCGTGAATGATATGTTGATCATCCAGTATACGGGGAAGAGCATAATCAGCGTCAAAATGATGCCTATAAGTGTTTTCCACCATGATGAACGATGTTTCATTTTAGTTACCTCTTCTCTTCATTCCGCTGGGCCCACAGGTAAATCAGAGCGAAAATCAGTGCTACGACAATGAGAATCGTGCCCACAACGGATGCTTCCGAATACCGGATAGTTGCTGATGTGCCCTTTCCGAAAGCCATCTCATAAGCCCAAGTTGCCAAGGTTCTCGAAGATCCAGTGCCCTTGGTCATAATCCAGATGATGTCTACTGTTCGTAACGTGTAGACGAAACCTAGCAAGAGCGTGATCATCGATACCGGCTTGAGCAACGGGAAAGTAATCTTCCAGAAGCGCTGCCAAGCATTGCAGCCATCCAACGCGGCGGCTTCATACAAGTCGCCATTGATGTTTTGCAAGCCCGAATACAGAATTACGAGATTGAAAGGAATACCAAGCCAAATATTGGCAATGATAACCGCCCACAAGGAATGATCGGCTTGCAGCCACCAAACCGGGTCCAAACCAAATAGTTCTAAAGAAATTATTAATAACACCGCTATCGGCGTCCATCATCCATTGCCAGATCGTACCGGAAATCATTGGCGGAAGTAGCCATGGTACAAGGAATGCGCCGCGCAAAGCCGCGGAAAGTTTGAAATTTTGATTGAAGAAACCCGCCAATGCCAAGCCGATAGAGTATTGGAAAACGATAGAAGCGAATACGAAAATCAAAGTCTGTCCGAGAATAGTCCAGAACTGTTGATCGCTTAATATTTCCTTATAGATATCGAATCCAGCCCAAGGGGCATCGCCGGTCACAAAAGTGCGGCGTGTGTAGCGGTGCATACTCATGGAAATATTTTGAATCAGCGGCCAAACGTAGAAGATAAGCATGTAAATAATCAGCGGGGCCGCGAAACCAATGGCGGCCAATGTGGTCGGCTTGATTCGTCTTGGTTTATCTGCGGTGATTGTTTGAGACATAGTTCACCTGTCTGTTGATGGAAAAGATGGAATGGGGCGTCTGACTATCGCAATAAATGGCGGACAGATACCCCAGAAAAATGTGGGACTGCGAATCAGCCCTTATTCAAGGCAGCCTGTAGATCTTCGGAAAGCTGTGCAGAAATGTCTTCGTATTTCAGGCCAACGTCAGTGGTACGGCCTTCAGCATTTTCTACGGCGTCAACCCAAGGTGCCCAAGCACTGTTCTCTTCCACCTGCTGCTTACGGACGTCACTTTTAGCGGCAAGATAAACCATCTCATCATTTGTCTTCTTGAGATTATCTCCGTCAATGAGGCATTGAATGACTTCCGCGGTTGCTTTCATCTTGTCACTGTTTTTGGTTTTCGGAATGGTAATGAACTCGCCACCGCTTGGAACCGGGGCTACTCCGCCATCTTTGGCTGGGATGGAAATCATCTTGTAACCTTTCTCGGCGGCCGACTCCATCTGCCATGAACCATTTTCGGAGAAGCCATAATCGCCGCCAAGGAACAGATCCCACGCAGCAGATTGGTTGTCTGTTGCGACCGATTTCGGAGCCCAACCTTTTTGGACCCAGCCGGATACCAGATTAAGCGCATCCTGCTCGGCATTGGAACCTGAAGCGTCCTTCAATTGACCGCCGGCTCCCCAGAACCAGGGAAGGAACTGGAATGTTCCTTCTTCACCGGAAATGCCGGAGAACGTGATGCCCTTATATCCTGCGCTTACTACTTTTTCGATGGCACTGTTGAGCGAATCCCAATCGGTGATCGATTCTGGGTCGACGCCGGCCTTATTGAGGACATCGGGGTTGTAATACAAGCCCAATGCGTTAGTGCCGTAAGAAACGCCATATTGTACGCCGTCGATGATGCCGGGACCTTCGATATTCTTGTCGAAACCTGAAACGTCAACTCCTGCTGCCTCGATATCCGTGACAAGTCCTGCGTCGACAGCGGTAGGCATCTTTGGGTTATCAATCAGGGCGATCTGAGGTGCGTTGCCGGCCTTGACAGCTGTTGTGAGATTGTTTAATAGGTCTGACTGCGCATAGCCGATGCGTTTTACGTTATATCCCTCAGGAGCGCAATTGGTAACGTATTTCGCCCATGTGCTGTTATCGTTCTTCTGAGGGTATGGATCCCAGAATTCGATTGTTTTGGAATCTTGACTTGAGTTGCTACCGCAAGCGGCGAGACTGACTGCCGCGGCACTTGCGGCGAGTAAAGCTATTACGCGCTTCATATTTGAACCGATCATTTGGTATTTCCTTTCATTAACAGCGCACCTATGCGCCGAATGATTAATTTATTGCGTTTGAGAAGTTTTTAATCCCAAACTGTTGAACCGGTTAAACAAGTTAAATAATATACCCTTATCTTTGAAAGGTCAAATCGATGAACTTGACCACGTAGAATCCCGTAGTTGTCTTCTGTGTGTAATCTACGTAGCTGTGATGTTACGCGGTCCCTTGGGTTAGTGGATAATCAAGATAGCGGGCAATCCTCGGGGCTTTTGGATTGTTTATTCGACGCAAAAGAGTTCCCACGGCGGCTTCTGATAGCTGCGTAATATCCGGATGCACTGCGGCGAACGATATTTTCATTGATGTTGCTAGTTGTTTCGGGAAAACGGTTACGACTTGCAAGTCATCCGGTGTTCGGAGATTCCTGCGTGCTAAAATCTGAGGGGCAACGATTGTTGCTGGCTCGTTGTGCAGTATCAAAGCAGTCGCTTCGGTGTATGTATCTAGTGCATGCTCAATGAGGGGAGACGGATCCGAATCGTCGTCTTTCGGATATTCGATATGCATTTTTAGGACAAGACGTTTGGCGGTCTCTGTCGCTGAATCCAGAAAGCGCCAAGCGTAGCCAAGACCCTGATTAAATATTGTGCGTGACCATGGAATAAGAATCACCTCTTTATGTCCTTCAGAGGCTAAGAAATTCAAGATTGACGATGCAGCCTTGGCGAAGTCGGAATCCACCGTATCCAAACCGTGTGAGTTCTTTGGCGAGCCGAATGCAACGGTCGGAATGTTTTCTTTTGCGGCATAGTTGACTCGTGGATCTTCATCTTTGACGTCCATTAGGATGAACCCATCCACTTTCTTTGACGACCATGCTTCATGCATTGCCTCGAAGCCGTCGTTCTCGCCAATGAGCAGGGTGTCGTATCCTTTCTTTGTCGCTTCTTCGGATAGCAGGTACACGTACAGTCCAAAGAGAGCTGACAGATAGTTGCCGTGAAAGGCGGGGGAGACCACACCTATTGTTTTGGTTTTTCTTACGGATAGTGCGCGGGCTGCATGGTTAACCGTATAGCCTAATTCGTCAATCGCATGTTGCACCTTGAGTGTTGTAGCTTGGGTGATTCGAGGATCTCCCGATAGTACATATGAGACTGTTGCTTTGGAAACACCGGCTGCGTGCGCCACGTCAGAAATTGTTACCATATATCACCTGCTCTCGCTCCGTCGCTTCGCTAGGTTAAGCAAAGAAACAACATGAGACAAGTTTAGCGTTATCTGTTTGCGCGCGTCGCCATGATGGTCGACAAAAGGCAATGACTCTATTCCGCATTTTTCTCTCATTCAATGGAGGCATGGACGGCTATGAGCGCGAATATCTACCAAACTACTGATGTTGGCGGTTTGGATTGAGTCGCGTTGCTGGCTTGGCGTATGCCGTTGACGGTGTGAACATTGGTGTGTTTGATTCGCATCGGTGCTTTAGGCGATTAAAAGTACATGCGTGTGAAGAAAAGTACATTGAATGGCGTAAGAAAAGTACATTGAACGTCGGGGTGAGATGAAGAAGCTCATTTGCGGCTCGCATCTCGCCTATATATGGCAGATGCGGTCAGGCTGCGAGATAGCACCCGACCGGGTCGCGTATTTTGTGGATTTCCATCTTGGGGTGAAAAGCAAGGCCCGTGTCCTGTGCGTGGTTTTTCGTTCGCCAGAACGAAAAACCACGATTGGTAACTAGGAGGCGGAGCCATGTCCGTCGGATGCCACCACCGCTGGGCCGGATGGATCCGCATCTGCGCGGAGTACGGCCTAGCCGGGTCGATGAGCGCAAAGAGGTGCAGTCCGGACAACGTGGGCTTACGCTTACAGGCATGATGAAAACGCACTTGCGATTGCTGAATCTGAACTACTGCAATCTAGCAATCGCAAGTGCGGTCTGCACGAGCTATCTGCCGGAAACCGACGTTTCAGCAGCGTCTTCCGCTACTCGGCACGTTTCGCGCTGAAGCTCTTGCGGAACATTAGTACGAGAAGCAAGGCAAGTACGGACGCGGCGCACATAATCCAGAACACATTAGATGTTTGCGCGGCGGCTCCACTGCCAATGCCGAACAGTCCGCCCTTGGCGAGCGAAGGATTGACGATCAGGCTGGAATACACGGCCATGCCGATTGAGGCAGAAGTGTTCATCATCAAATCGAGAATGCCGACGCCACGACCATTTTCCTCGACGGGCAACGCGTCGGAAGCGGCATCGTAAATCGGGGTATACACCACGGTGACGCCAGCAATGAACATGCAGGCCAGCACGGTAAGAATCCAGAATCCCTGTTCGATGAAAATGGCGGATCCGGCAAAACCGACAACCATAAGCACCGATGCGACGATCAGCGTCTTCATGCGGCCAAGCTTGTTGACGGCCGGACCGGAAACGCAGCCGACAATCGTGGCGACAACGTACACCAGCGTGAGGCACAGCGAGATCGTGGTCAGCGGCATGTCATACAGCTGCTCGCCGATAACGTTGTAAATCGGCACGCAGGCGAAGTTGAAGAAGTAGAATACAAACTGCAGCAGCAGAATCGACATGTACGCCTTGTTGGTAATGAAAGACTTGCTCAGGAACGGCTTGCTGCCCTTAAGGATCCAAGCGACAAAGGCGATGCCGAGCAGCACAATGGCTACCAGCAGCCACACGTTCGGGAACGAGAAGTAGACGGCGATGAGTCCCGCGAACACTGCGAACAGCGCAATGCCGAAACCGTCGATGCGCTCTCCCTTGGCGCTGATATCCGGAGTGTTCTTGATCAACAGTGGAATGAAGAACACGGAAATGGCCGGAACGAGGAACAAATACTTCCAGTCGAAGGAAGTGATAAAACCACCTGCAAACACGCCGATTGCAGCGGCCAAATAGTAGACGGCATTGTAAATGCCGATGTAAACGGCCTTCTCCTTGTCATCCAGGTATTTCACCGTCATCACAAGGAACACCGAACCGGCGACCTGTGCGCCGGCAACCTGAATCATGCGAGCGACAAGCACAACCCAGAAATTGAACGAACCGAAGAAACCGAGCAAACTGCCGATCACTAAAGCGCTCACGCCAAACAACGTCATACGCTTAGGTGAGATGAAATCGCACAGCGTGCCGTACAGCATGCAGACGACGCCAAGCACGATGCCTGGAAGCGTGCTGATCAAAGACGCGCTGGCGGACATGCCCAACGAATCGCCAATATTCTGGAACACCAGATTGAATGCTTGGATCATCAACGTTCCAAGCGTGAACACAATAAGCAAAGCAGGGAGAGCCTTCTTTGTTTTCGCACGGTTGGCTTCGAAATCATCTGCGGCCGTCACATTTGCGGCCTGAGTGGAATCAGACATTTGTTCTCCTTGTGTAAGTACGCTTCTTTGTGACTACTTGGATTTTCGGGCGAGCTTGAGCAAACGTTCCATGAATTGGCCGACGAAACGTTCCGCGTCGACGGCAAGCGCGACCTTCGTGTTCTTCGGCTGGCTCAGCAGGCGGGCCGGATCGCCAATGGTTCGTCCGACGCTTGGTCCCTCGGTTTCAACCATGAGGTTGATCGGGAATGTGGTGACTAGCGTCGGGTCGATCGCCACTGCGGCGGCCAAGGGATCATGCAGATTGCACCCTCCCTGGAATGCGGGATCCTCCTGCTCACTGATGTCGATGTAATAATCCGTCATATCCGCCAGGAATGCGCCGGCCTTCGTGCCCGTGTCGCGCAGCTGTTGTGTTTCCTTTTTGGTCAGTAGCGCTTGCATGGTCACATCAAGACCAATCATGGTGATGTCCGCGGAAGTTGCAAAAAGACGATTTGAAGCTTCCGGATCCATGGAGATATTGGCTTCCATGAAGGGATTGCAATTGCCTGGCTGGGTTAGTGAACCACCCATCATCACGATGGTGATGTTGTCAATGATGTCCGGGGCTTTGGCGAAGGCCGCGTCGATATTGGTGGACGGGCCGGTGGGAACGTACACGAGTTCGTCTTTACCGTATTTGCGTGCGCAGTCGATAATGAAATCCACAGCAGACGTTTCTTCGACTTTGCGCGTCGAGCAAGTGGGAATGTCGACGTTTCCGGTGCCGTTCTTTCCGTGGAAGATGCCGGAGCTGCCAGGGACTTCGAAATTGGTGGCGTTGCTTGGATGGGGGACACCCTTGAATACCGGAATATCCTCACGTCCGAACATGGACAGAAGGTTAAGATCGTTGGTGACGCCCGTTTCCAACAGCACGTTTCCGTAGGTTCCGGTAATGCCAATTAGTTCAGCATCTTCTGAAGCGAGGACATACGACATGGCAAGGGTGTCGTCAATGCCGGTGTCCAAATCAAGGATGATTTTCTTCATAGCGTTTCTCCTTCCACAGTCTTGCAACTGCGAATAAGCCAAGCTCACGGCCGCCTCGCCGAAGCTTGCCGATCAAACGAGATCGTGCAACACCACACGATGGTAAATCGTTTAATCAAATTCATTAACCGATGATAAATGGTTTTATCACGTTTGTCAATCGTCATGAGTTGCGAGGGTGGAATGTTACGCGAGATGGGCGTTGCGCGTGGGTCTTTTGCAGGGCGCGTTATTATGGCAGAAACGTAAGGAGTTATTATGTCAGACGTCGGAACGGATGCAGAGAGCGCGGTGAATGACGCTGCGAACGCAACGGATGGGCCGTTTGTGAGGTATGTGCGCAAGGCGCGGCCGAATATGCGAGAAGCGTCGATCCTGCAGGGGGAGCATTGGAGGATTGGCATTCTAACGGAATCGCTGATCCGTTTCGAATGGTCAGATTCCGGCGAATTTGAAGACAATCTCACGCAGATGGTGGTCAACCGCGATTTTGGCGCCGATCCGCAATTCACAGTGACACATCGCGACGGACTGCTCATTGTTGACACCCCCGCACTATATGTGACGTACGATGGCAAGCCGTTCAGCAAAGAAGGCTTAAGCGTGGTCGTCAAGGGCGTGGCCGACACCCAGTTCAATACGTGGCATTACGGCGACGAGCCGAAGCATAATCTCAAAGGCACCGCGCGCACGCTCGACGAGGCGAATGGCGAAATTCCTTTGGACGATGGTGTGATTTCGCGAGACGGTTGGGCGGTGCTCGACGATTCCACCGCAAACGTGATCGTGGAAGCACACGAAGTGGATGGCAAGTCGAATCCGTTGGGGGCTTGGGTGAAGCCGCGCGATCACAAGGAAACCGACTTGTACTTCTTCGGCTATGGCCGTCGCTACACCGAAGCGGTGCAAGACTTCTACAAGCTGACCGGACCAACGCCTCTGCTGCCGCGCTTCGCACTCGGCAACTGGTGGAGCCGCTACTACCGCTACACGCAAGACGAATACCTGCAGCTCATGGACCGGTTCAAGCGCGAAGGCATTCCATTCACCACATCCGTGATCGACATGGACTGGCACCGCGTGGACGATGTCGATCCGAAATACGGTTCCGGTTGGACCGGCTATTCGTGGAACAAGCAGCTGTTCCCCGATCACGAGGCGTTCTTACGCGACTTGCACGCGCGCGGCCTGAAAACCACGTTGAACGTGCATCCGCGAGACGGTGTGCGCGCGTTCGAAGACGACTATGCGACGGTGGCCAAGCGCGTCGGCATCGATCCTGCGACCGAAGAGGCGGTGGAATTCGACCTGACGAATCCGGATTTCGTAAGCGCCTACTTCGACATGCATCATCGCATGGAAGCCGAAGGTGTTGACTTCTGGTGGCTCGACTGGCAGCAGGGCGGCGTGACCCGTCAGCCGGGACTCGACCCGCTGTGGGTGCTCAACCACTTGCACTACCTGGATTCCGGGCGCGGCGCGACTTCTTCCGAACGCAACGCAGGGGAAAACTGCGAATGCGAAAAGTGCGCTGAGCCGGGCGCTCGCGATGAACATGAAATGCATATCGAGCAATCCAAACGTAACGTGAGTTGCGTGGAACGCAATAACCGTTGGCCGCTCACCTTCTCACGGTATGCCGGCCCGGGTTCGCACCGCTACCCAGTTGGCTTCTCGGGAGACACCATTGTTACGTGGGAATCCTTGCAGTTCCAGCCGTATTTCACTGCTACCGCGTCGAATATCGGCTACGGATGGTGGAGTCACGATATTGGCGGTCACATGTGTGGGTACCGCAACGAACATTTGGAAGCTCGCTGGTATCAGCTTGGCACGTTCAGCCCGATCAATCGCCTGCATTCCAGCAATTCGCAGTTCATGGGCAAGGAACCGTGGAATTTCTCTGCGGAAGTGCGCGATTCCATGGTGAGTTCGCTGCGACTGCGCCATATGATGCTGCCGTACCTGTACACCATGAACTATCGTGCCGCGTTCGAGGGCATGCCATTGGTAGAACCGATGTATTGGGCGGAGCCGAATAATCCGCAGGCGTACGAGGTGCCGGACGAATTCCGTTTCGGCACTGAGCTGCTGGTTGCGCCAATCGTTTCTAACAATGACTATTCTGCGCAGCTTGGTAGTACGGAAGTATGGCTGCCACAAGGCGAATGGTACGACTTCTTTGACGGTCGCCGTTACGTTTCGGCAGGGAAGTCCGGTCGTCGTTTGGAAGTGTGGCGTGCGATCGACCGTATGCCGGTGTTTGCCAAGGCTGGCGGTATTGTGCCGTTACAGCAGCTTGGCGAGGGCAATAAGGTGAATGATCTGGGCAATCCGGAGTCCCTGCAGGTGCTGGTGTTCCCCGGTGCGAACGGTTCGTTCACGCTCAAGGAAGACGATGGTTCTGTGGCTTCTGCTGCTTCCGGCTCTGCATCTGCCGAGTCTTGCGATGGCCAAACTCATGTTGCCGATACGTGCATGAGCTTCGACTGGAAGAATGCGGACAATGCAACGCAGTTCACCGTCAACCCGGTGGAAGGCTGTGCTGAAGCCATTCCGGCACAGCGTAACTGGGGGATTGTGTTCCGTGGAGTTGCGCAGACAGACACGCAGAACGTTCGTATCGAAATTGACGGTAAAGCTTGCAATACTACAGAAATTACATACGATCAGCAGACGTTGAGTCTGTCGGTCGTTGTGCGCGACGTGCCGTCTGCCGCACGCTTGAACGTTACGATTGCAAATGGATTGCAGATTGCCGAGAATCCAGTCGAACAGGACTCGCTCGACGTGCTCTTGCACGCGCAAATGCCATACATTTCCAAAGAGCATGCGATGCAGGCGATTCGTGAGCAAGGAGTGCGCGCGCTCGGTGCTCTGCGCACTTTCGATACCGCGCCCCGCTTCAGCAACGAGCTGTTCGTCACGTCCGGCATGCCTGATTCGGTAATCAGCGCCCTAGAAGAAATCCTCCTCCGCAGCTGATTAGGTGAGTATCTCGCTTATATATGGCAGACGAAATGGCGAAAGGGTGCAAAAACATGCCTCCTGCTGGGCTTTTTCTGGCAGGAATCTGCCATATATAGGCCAGATATGTAGCCAATATGCGGGCGGGCATGAGAAAGGGGTTGTGGGCGAATCATCAAGGTTCACCCATAACCCCTTTTGGTTGAGAAGCCTCAAGGTCAGCTTTTGTGCTTGCTCTTCTTTCGGCTCCTTTGGCTCTTCTTGCCGCCTTCGGGGAGCTGGGGGCTACGGGCTCCGCGGTGAGCTGCACCATGGAAAGCTTCATCGGTGACTCTTTGCTGGAAGTGTGCAGCGACTTTTCCACCACATTGCTCAAGGATTCCGCCACGCTGTTAGCAATGTCGGAATCCTGCTTTGCGACGGGGTTCCATCTTCTTTGATTGCGTTTGCGATGCTGTAACCGTGTAGTGTATGTTCCCTTTCTATTGGAGTGTAAAAAGTACCAAGAAATGGCGAAATTTCAATGAAAATCGTTGCTGGGAAAACATTTTTTAAAAAAGAAACTGATTACAAAAGTGGTTACGCGAGATGGTTTCATTATGTTTTTCGTATTATGTTGTGTTCTTGAAAATACATATATATTCCCTAAGATTCGATTCGTTTTATTGTCGGCAATGAGGTACAGTATTTCACGTAGTTATTTACAATAAAGAAAGGATTTACATGTCCGTTCTTGATGGTTTCAAAGAAGTTGGCGAAAGAACGGGTGGCAAGTTGACCATGACGGTCATGCTTGAATCTGTTCGTTTTTCCAAGGGTGTTTCCGAAGTGCTCGGCCGTCCGGAATTCGTCAAGCTGCTGGTGAATTACGAGCGCGGTAAGTTCGCAATCCAGGTGTGCGACGAGAACGACGATTTCGCGGTTCAGTTCAACAATCCGAACGCTGATCGTCCGGCTTCCGTGACCACTCGCAATCTTGACCTGCTTGTTGCAACGCAGAAGTTCTTCACTTTCCCGGAAGTGCCTGCAGACAAGATCGCCTACTTCGCCTTGGAAGGCGAATATCACAGCGATGAGCGCGTGATCCTCTTCGACGCCAAGAACGGGGTTCGTAGCGGCACCGTCGGCAAGCGCGGTCCGAAGGCCGGACATGGCGGCCGCAAGCGCAGGAAGATCGACGATGTCAAGGAAGCTATGGTGATTGGCGCCAACAATGCCCTGTGAAACTGATAGTATTTTGATGATATCTCGAATCACAATATAGTTTGAGCCCCGTAATATCTTCGAATATTACGGGGCTCAAACTATATGCGCTGAATTACGTAAATTGAATATTAATCACTAATCAACGTAAACATTTCAATACAAGCATTGCCATCTGATTGAAATCAGCTCAGCGTGGCGACGCATATCAGTAGCAGTGATTGGCGAGCCAGTACGAATAGGCTCCCTGGATGGAACCGTAACGTTGCGCGCAATAGCCCCAGAACCACTTGAGCTGGGTCTGATAATTGGTGGCCCAATCGGCACCCTCGCTCACCATCTTGCTACCAGGCAATGCCTGGGGCAGGCCATAGGCGCCCGAACTTGGATTCGTTGCGGTGACGCTCCAGCCGGACTCGTGGGTGATGATGTATACGGTGGCGGTGAAATCGGCTTCGGTGTAGCCGTTCGACAGTAGATAATCGTGCGCCCACTGCTGCATTTCGCCAGCCGGCACAGTGGTGCCGATTGACGTGGAAGCGTTGGAGGACGACGACGAAGTGGAGCCGGTGCCGACGAGAATGACCTTGTCGACCGGAGCCTTCTTCACATACGAGCTGATCATGTTGGAAGAAACCACGGTGTCGCCAGACTTGGTCACGAGGTTCGTGGTTTCCATCACGCCCTCTTCGCCTTCCGTCTCGACCTTCTCCTGGCCTTTCGGCAGGCTTGAGGTTTCCTTCTTGACAACATTGAAGCCAATGGCGGTATCGGAAACCTCGACGCTCGCGCCGGCACGCTGAATGGTGATCACGGTTTTCTCATCGACCTTGGTAGTGAGCGAGGGGGAGACCGTGTCTTCCGGTTCGAGCGTGATGTCACCCGCGTCAAGCACGGACTTCACATCGGTGAAATTGGCACCGGGCACCACGCGCGACTTGCCGTTGACTTTCACGGTAACGTACGAGGTGTCTCCATTAAGCAGCTC
>OLNL01001516.1_pt1 | contig 21005 bp, 19 predicted proteins | sample 1672181 | NCBI WGS metagenome assembly OLNL01 (sample SAMEA3136656, study PRJEB25190) | human gut metagenome | biome: human gut; feature: human-associated habitat; material: faeces | place: Austria | collected 2013
CTAATTGTAGACAACTACCATGGCTGGGCGTAGGATGCGGTCATGGAGTTTGTAGCCTTTTTGGAAGACTTGTGCGATAGTGTCTGCTGGATGTTCATCATCTGCAGGCAAGGTTTGGATAGCCATGTGGTAGTTATGGTCAAATTCTCCGTCTGCTACAATTTCTTCAATTCCTTCTTCTTTCAGAGCATGTACCAAACTTTCCTGGACCATTTCCAAGCCCTTCTTCACATCATCTGTCAATCCTTCGACGGCAAGGGCTCGTTCGAGGTTGTCAAGTGATGGTAAGATTGCTTTTGCCAAATCTTGGCTACGGTATTTTTGTAATTGTTGACGTTCTTCGTTAGCACGGCGCTGAATGTTTTGCATCTCTGCATGAGCACGAAGGTATTTGTTTTCAAATTCCTCGGCACGCGCTTGTGCTTCTTCTAACTCAGAAGGTTGGTTGCTTTCCTCTACAACTTCTTCACTTGTTTGGTCAACTTCTTCTTTCACGTCTTCTTTTTTGATATCTTCTGTCAAGGCATACACCCCTTTCATTTGGTCTTAATTTACTTCATAATGGTTGCTGTTGAGGTAACGGTAGTAATCCGTTAACTTCATGACCAGTACTCGGCCGATAACATTGACCAGGCTTATCACACGCCTGTAGTCCATCTCTACGGGACCAATCACATGCATGAGGGCCATCCCACGATAAGGAACTAAGAACTTGTGGCTAATCACCGTCACATTTTTCAAGGCCTTCTCTTGGGACTCCGCAACCAGGATCTGAGTCATTTGGTCTTCTGGCATCCCCCCTCGTAACTCCAAGGCTACGTGTTGGGGATTATCTAAGAACTGATAGGTCTGAAGATCGGCATAACTCAAAGATGAAACCTTTCCTTCTACAAAGACCAGTTCTTGAAACAGTTGCGAGAAGACGTAATCAAAGAGATCCAAGACATTGTCTGTCGTCTTGAAATAGCGCTGTACAATCTGTGGAATCTCTGTCCGCAAGCGGTAGTGGATATCCAAGACCGTATTTCCAATGAAGCGTTCTTGAACCAGCTGATGGAAGATTTCCAAATCACTGGTTAAGAAATTTTTTGGAATGGCAAATTGTACGGTGACAGGCTTTGATTCATCCAAGGTCAGAACTGCTAAGGCATCATGGTTGGATAATGGAACAATCTCAAACCCCGTCAAGCGCTGCCGTGTCGGCTCCACATCCTGAATCACTGCAGTGTAGCCCGTCATCTGGGCTAGTAACTTGGCCGTAGCATCCAAGATATCGTCTAACTTAAAGGCTTCGAAATCAAAGGCCTTCACTACCTGGTAGACATCTTGCTCATCAATCAACTCTAGATCAAGCGAGTTCTGAACAAAATATTGGAAACCAGCTCGGCTAGGCATTCGACCACTCGAAGTATGGGCCTTTTCTAATAAGCCTTGCTTTTCGAGAGCAGCCATGTCGTTTCGGATGGTCGCACTACTGGATTGAATGACATCTTGTAGTGCTTTTGAACCGACCGGTTCGTGGGTCTTGGTAAAGATATCGACGACAAGATTTAAAATCTCATTTTGACGTTCTGTAACCATGACCTCACCTCTCTTTCGTTTTTAGCACTCTAAACACTCAAGTGCTAAACCATGATTCTATTATACACCCTCTCAAAAGAAAGTCAAGAAAAAAATCCAAAAAATTAGCACTCTTTTTTAAAGAGTGCTAAAAATCATTCTTAAGACCGATACTAGGCTGAAAAAAACTATAAACCTGCTTCTTTCAGCTTTTGAATATATTCTTCTAAGACCAGTTGGTGCTTGACCATATACTGGGCATTTTCTACACCGACGTAGCGGAAATGCCAGTTTTCATAGTCCACACCCGTGATCGCGTTTTTCCCTTCTGGATAACGGAGAACAAACCCATATTGTGGCGCCAAGGCAATAATTTGTTGCACCACCTCTTCGGACAGCCCATTTGGGGCACTCATATCAATCGCAAGGCCTGTCTGGTGCTCACTAGCTCCTGGAACCTGTACCTGAGCTTGCGCTTGACGTTCTGCCTCTTCATGAGGTAGGCCTGTAGCTTCTAATTGAGCCACCTGCTCATTGTAGAGTTCCGTTTGCTCCTCTACACTTCGATAACCCGAAATCAAGGATTCTTCTGGAGCAATGGCTCTAGCCGCCGCTAGAAACTGTTTGGTTTGTTCTGCAATCCGACTATCCACCTTGATTTCTTCAACATCGACTAGCTGAGGGTTCAACTCGGCTAACTTGTTGTCCCGATTGACTAAGACTAGGTTCCAATCCTTAGTAGAAACTTGGGGAAGGTCTGTCTTAGGTTTTTCTTCCTTTTTCTCAACCTTTTTTGGTGTGGTTGTTTTTACTTTTTTATCTTCCACAGCGCTCATCTGAAGCCATTGAGGTTTCAAATAGAAAATACCCACTCCTGCTCCGATCAGACAGAGGCCTAAACAGCAGAGCACGATCCAGCTAACTTTCTTTTCTCTTTTCTTGGCAAGTTTGTATTTAGTCATGATTTCCCTCTAACAATTGCGCTCCAACCTGGCGGTATGACAGATCCCCAACGGCTTCCAGTTTAAATTGTCCATTTTCATATTCGATAACGGTCACACTACCATTGTCCAAGACCAATTCTTTGAAGGCTTTTGGATCAATCAAGTAAATCAGGGTGCTTATGGTCATCCCATGACTAACCACGATGGCATTGCCACCACCTTGAGACTCAACATCCTTGGCAATTGCCGTAAAGCCTTCCAAAATTCGATCGCGAAGAGTTTCCCAAGACTCTGCCCAGCCTGCTGTATCCACTTCGACAATCCCTTCAGCCAACTCCATCAAGCTCAAATGATGGAAATCATCGACCCGAAAGACACGTGGCAGAACCCCCATAAAGAGTTCTCCATCATAGGCGCCGTCAAAACTTCCAAAACACCATTCGCGGATGCGTTTATCATAGTGATAAGGAATTTTACCCGTTAGCCCTAATTCTTCTAGCACAATCCCCATAGTTTGAATGGTTCGGCCAGAGTCACTGGACACGGCTTGTTGGAACTGAATCCCTGCCTCACGCAGACCAATTCCTAATTCATGAATCCCTCGTTCACCAGCTTCCGTCAAGGGACTATCGGACCAACCTTGGGCGCGACCGATCGTATTAAACATGGTTTTTCCGTGACGGGCAATATACAATTTTGTCTTTGCCATTTTTATCCTCCTGCAATTGTTATCTTCTTATATAAGGTATCTTATTTTTTTACATCAAGTTCTTCTGAGTGGGTTGCTAACCAGTTAGCACCCAGCTTGCGATAAGACTCATCTCCGATGGTTTGGATCGAGAAGTGTCCATTTTCGTATTCGACGAGGGTGACACTACCATTTTCAACCCTTGGATCCAATACAATTTCTGGATTTAAAATACATACAAAGGAACCGATGGTCATGCTATGACTGACAACTAGGGAATTTCCACCACCCTTGGCTTCGACTTCTTTAGCAATCTCTTCAAAGCCATCTACAATGCGTTTTTTCAACACATCCCACGGTTCAGCCCATCCGGCTGTATCCACTTGGTAAATCCCATTCGCTAACTCTTCTAGTGTTAACTTCTTGTAGTCTTCTATATCCAGAACACGGGGAACGACTCCACGGAAAAGCTCTCCTCCATAGGCGCCATCAAAACTTCCAAAACACCATTCCCGGATCTTTTTGTTGAACGTATAAGGAATCTGATCTGTTAGCCCAAGCTCGTCTAAAACAATTCCCATGGTTTGAATGGCGCGACCGGAGTCGCTGGAAACAGCACGGACAAAGTCCAAACCAGATTCTCTCAAACCAACCCCCAATTCACGGATACCTTCTTCTCCTTGAGCAGTCAGGGGTGTATCCGACCAACCTTGGGCACGACCTATCGTATTAAACATGGTTTTTCCATGCCGAATAATAAATAATCTTGTTTTCGCCATGTAATCTCCTTTTACGTTCTTCTATTATATCATTTTTTATAAGGAAATTGGCAGCGATGACCACTAGATTCACTTTCACTACCTTGGTCAATATTAAAAGCCCTGAGCAAAAATTATGCTCCAGGGCCATTTTTTAGTTTTTAAAACTATGAACTGGGGCCGGAATTTGACCCCCACGGGCAATAAAATCAGCTGACGAAGCCTTGTTGACCTTCATCACTGGAGCAGAGCCAAGAAGTCCTCCAAGCTCTAACATATCACCCTCTTCTCCATAAGGGATAATCCGAACCGCTGTTGTCTTTTGGTTGATCACTCCGATAGCTGCTTCATCGGCAATCATAGCCGCAATGGTCGTATATGGAGTATCAGCTGGAATGGCTATCATGTCCAGACCGACGGAACAAATGGCTGTCATGGCTTCCAATTTTTCCAGGTTGATATGACCTGACTGGACTGCCGCAATCATCCCCTCATCTTCTGAGACCGGAATGAAGGCACCTGACAAACCACCGACTTGGTTACAAGCCATGATGCCGCCTTTTTTCACTTGGTCATTGAGCAGAGCGAGCGCTGCAGTAGTTCCATGGGTTCCTACTACTTCAAGCCCCATAGCCTCAAGGACACGGGCAACCGAATCCCCAACAGCTGGTGTTGGCGCGAGAGACAAATCGACAATACCAAACTCAACACCGAGACGTTCACTAGCCATTTGACCAACCAGTTGCCCGACACGAGTAATCTTGAAGGCTGTCTTCTTGACGGTTTCAGCCAAGACATCAAAGCTTGCACCAGGAACTTTTTCAATCGCCCGTTGGACGACACCAGGACCTGAAACCCCAACGTTGATGACAACATCCGCTTCACCAACACCGTGGAAGGCACCCGCCATAAAAGGATTGTCCTCTACTGCATTGGCAAAGACAACGAGTTTCCCTGGCCCCGTTGGATCTGCTTGGGAGGCTTCTTTAATGATACGGCCCATGTCTCGGACCGCGGTCATATTGATCCCCGTCTTGGTCGATCCGATATTGACTGAAGAGCAGACAAAGTCCGTCTCTGCTAGGGCGCGAGGAATGGAATTGATGAGGATTTCATCCCCCTTTTGGTAGCCTTTTTGAACCAGGGCTGAGAAGCCACCGATAAAGTTAATTCCGATCTCTTTAGCCGCACGATCCAGCGCCTTAGCAAAGGGCACATAGTCTGTCGCATTGGTTGCCGCTCCGATAATGGAAATCGGAGTGACTGAAACCCGCTTGTTCACAATCGGGATGCCGAGTTCTGCTGCAATCTCATCCCCAACAGCTACTAAGTCCTTGGCCTTTGTTACAATCTTCTGGTAGACTTTTTCCGCCGCCTTATCGATATCTGGATCAATACAATCTAGAAGGGAGATTCCCATGGTGATGGTCCGAACATCAAAGTTCTGCTCCTCAATCATGGCAATGGTTTCTGTTACCTGTTTAATGTCCATAAATTCTCAACCCCTATCTTACAAATTGTGCATGGCATCAAAAATGGCTGCGCTCTGGATATTGATTTTTACATGAAGAGACTGACCGAATTCTTCTAATTCTGAACGAAGCTGTGTGAAATCTTTTTTCTCATCCGATGTCACGACCGCCATCATGGTGAAGTACTCATCCAATACGGTTTGGGAAATATCATCGATATTGAGTCCCAACTCTGCCACCTTAGTCGCAACACCTGCTACGATTCCTTTTTGGTCTTTTCCAACGACTGTAATAATTGCTTTCATTTCACTGCTCCATTCTATCTATTTGCTTCCATTGTAGCACATTCCCCTTAAAATCGCTTAAATGTTTTAGAAAAGGTTCGGTTCTACAAACAAAAAGAAGACATCCAAGAGAATCTCTTGAATGCCTGTAAATCTCAATATCATGATCAATCAACCGATCACTAAACCATTTTTTCTTAAGATAGTGGCTGAAGATAAAACCAAAAGGTAACTAGCAATACCCGAAAGATGGAGCCAAGTCGAGATCCATCCGGTGATCATTGGTAAAAGCATCAGGCTAGCTAGAAGGATTAAGAAAAGATAATACAGTTTTACGGTGCATGAAAATTCTTTCCAAATATTCAGTAAAAGTATGACTCCTCCAGTTATAAAAGCATAGCCAACCGCAGAAATCCCTGTCGCCTGAATTTTTTGCCCCTGTGTTAAGAAGTGAAAGGCTATGGAAGAGATGACTGTCGCGGTAACAAAAACAAGCAAGACATGTTTGGAGCCTCTTTTCCTTTCCAGTAGTCCGCCAAAAGGTAGAATCATGAGCCCATTTAAAAATAGATGTACCCATAAAAACCAGAGGGGGGCTCCTTTACTTCCATGCATCAAGGTCCCACTCATATACTGCCAATAATGAACCGGTTTTGAATGAAAGGCCAATAGGTCGTACATAGCATTCCCATAAATAGAAGTGAGAATTCCTAACAATAAACAAATGAAAGTTAAAGTACTGACAACTGGGTAGGTTTTGAGGATGTTTTTCATGTTGCTAATTCTCTTCTATATACTTCTAATTTTTGCAGTTCTTCATCTATGTCTATTATACTACACTCCGATTTCTAATTTCCCATTTTATGCCAACTTCAAAGACAATAGATATTAAACAAGAAAATGCCAATAGATATAATTGAAGATAAAAATCCAGATCGGTTTCCAAAAAGTGAGAAAATTGCTAAAGGCATGTAAGAAAATCGGTAAACGGATATCTTTATGCTTCTTATAGACAGCTGCAAAGAAGAGCCCCGAACAGAAATAAAGAGAAAAGGTTACAGGATCCCGATATTGATGGACCAGATGAAAGGCCGCAAAGAGAAAGCCTGAAAGCAAAACGTCTAAATGAAACTTGCTTTCTTTAAAGAAGACATTCATCAGATAGCCTCTAAAAATAAATTCTTCGATCATGGGAGATGTAACGGTTGCCAGGACAAAAAACAGAGTACCCGAAATACCAGGGCCATTTAGATAAATAGAGGATGGCAATTTGGTTTGATGAACGACAGGAACAAGCAAATCTTGAAAAGTTTGCAGCACCCATCTTTCAAAAAAGAACCACAAAAGAACCAGAGCAAAATACCCCAGATAGGACCACTTCCATTTCTGTCTGTTTGAATGGGTGGCTATCTTCTGTCTTTTAAACCAAAATAGAATGGCGATGAGTAGCAAAGAGTATAGAATCAAATACATGAAATAAAGAAAACTTACATCACCATTGAAAACTCCAGTTAGGTAGATACCAAGGGCTTCGATCCCAAAAACAAATAGATATAACAGAAATAGTAAAGCGACTCCATGTTTGGCATATTTCATAAGATCTTATCTCCAATATCATTCTTACATTCAATTATTTACAAGTATAGCACATGGAAATAATTGGATACAAGGAAATCCTCAATTGTTCCTTTTTGAACAGAAAGTGGCATCTTCTTTTGTTATTTACTCCGCTTTGATAGGAGAAAACAACCGTTTAGATTTTCTAGCCTGACGATTCTACAATATATTATCCCTTAATCATCTGAACGATTTTGCTTTGAAGTAGCTGAAAACTGAAGTTTTTTCAATTAAAGAACAAGACAAGGACCTATTCATCCCTCTTTTTCACGATATCGTAAGGACTCACTCCAACTTTCAGAATACCGTAGCGAATATTTGACTTTCCATTTTAAAGGGCATATACTTATATTAATCTGAGCTAAATAGTTTTATTTTTAAAATTGAACTGTCTTGACTTCAGATTAAAAAAAACTATTTACTTAACGGAGGTGACGCTATGTCATTAGAAGATAAATTAAACCAAGTTAAAGGTTCTGTTAAAGAAGGTCTCGGTAAAGTAACCGGCGACACAAAAACAGAAGCTGAAGGCGTTGCTGAAAAAGTTGCATCAAAAGCTAAAGAAGTTGCTGAAGATGCAAAAGAAGCTGTTGAAGGAGCTATCAACGGTGTGAAGAATATCCTTCACAAAGACGATAAATAATCCTTAACGTTCTAAAACCACCCTATTTTCTACAGTCCTATTTGACTGGGGAAGATGGGATGGTTTTTGTTTGTCATTCATTTGGTGAACTATATATCAGAAATAGAAAAAAACACCTTGCAAACTGCAAAGTGTTTTCGTTTGTGTTCTGCTTTCCAGTAACGAATTAACGTTTTGAGAATTGTGATGCTTTACGAGCTTTTTTCAAGCCTGGTTTGGAAAGTATGGATTTCAGTTGGACTAAAAACAGCGTAATATCAAGGATTTTCTGAACAATATCTACTTTTTAATTTCATAAAATCTGAATCAATATTTTTAAAATAGGGAATAGTTTAGGTCTCTAAGCATTAAAATAATACACCTAACTTTGGTCACCGTTTTTTAGTTATTCACTCTTTTTTCAGATAGTGTTTTTAAAGTTATGATGTAAAATGCCGCAATTAAAACACTATACATCATAATCGGAGGATAAAGAATTAAGGACAGAATCAATCCCACTCCTTTAATTATTAGGTCAGGTATCAATAACTTCCTATATTGTGCGGTAGCTTCAAGTAATTCTTTCTGATCTATATTGGGTTTATCAATTACTTTATGTAAAAACCAGTTTGCTACCGTTGAAACAATAACGATCAGTCCATAAAAGAGCTGTGCCGTATGATTCATGAAATGACTACTAACTATTCCAGTAGCATAGGGCATAAATGAAACAAAAAATAAAAGAAACAAATTCCACCAAACAATTTGTTGAGAAATTTTCTCAACCTTTTCCCATAATGTGTTTAGTGCCATCCATAACGATCCCAACCAGAAAAAGGAAAGAAAACAAGCAAAGAAATTTTGCCGTAAATCCCAAAAAGCTTGAAGACTTGGTGTTGTTGGTTTTTCTAATTCTAAGATTAGGATAGTCATTATAATTGCTAGAACCGCATCTGTCAATGCAATTAATCTATCTTTCTTCATCAGATTACATCGCCTTTCATTTTGTAGCATTCTATCTCATCGTATAATATTTATTAATCTTAAATATTGGATAGTCACTTCATATTTTGAGTACAAACAAGATACACTAAAAAGCATGTATCTGTCATATTTTATTTAACTTTAGAAATATTCATCCATCTAATCAATAAATATATCATATTTCACAATAAATGACTACTATCAAAGATACATTTTCTTTCAGATTTCTTCCTTTTCAACTTGGCTAACTTGACCTGCATTACCTAGGTCGCTTTGCTTTAAATTATACTTTTTTCTTAAACATTTGATACGAGTAGGTATTTCTTGTGAGTAATTTTCATCAAAAAATTTCATATATAATCTCCCTATAATCATGGAAAAGTAGTAAAAATAGTTGTTATCCTAGTTGATTAAAAAAATCTCTGATTTCCTCATCCTTTATAAAATAATATATAATTTTCCCCTCTCTTCTAGTGTCCAAGATGTTTTGATTGGCTAGTTTACGAAGATGGTGGGAGGCAGATGCCATACTGAGATTTAGTAAACAGGCTATATCACAGACACAGAGTTCTTCAACAGCAAGGAGATAAAAGATGATATTTATCTGTTTATTATCGGTAAATTTTGATAAAATGCGAAGTGATTTTTGGACTTTTTCCTTTTCAAGGTAGTTCGTTGCGGTTGTAACATTTTGTTGATTAATAACATCCACTTGACAGATACTATCTTTTTTCATAATTTTTTCTCCTAGCCTAACACAGCCCATAGCATGTCAAAGCTGTTGTTTTCAATCAGGATATACATCCCCAATCCTAAATAGACAACGGCAATAAACCATCTGCTATATTTTTCCAAAGTTTCTCCAACAGAAGGGACTTGTGCTAATTTTTGGGCAGAAAAAACCAAGAGATAAATCATGACTAGAAAAGTAAGTAAAGTCACTATCAAATTCGCTAAATTTAAGGTGGTAAAATATGGGACAAAGACACCAATATTGTCAGCGCCACAACTTGCAAAAGTAATCATAGCGACTAGAAAAATCAGGTTTTTATTGTCTTTTCGCAAACCATCTTTTGCAATAGCTTCTCCATCAGAATCTCCTAAAAGCAAAACTTTGAGGCCTAGGAAAATTGGAATCAAACCGAGTAAACCTAAAATCTCTTTACTAGGAATATAATTTAAGACAAATGCAAAAAGCAAACTTAGGAATATTAGACTAACAGAGCCTAGAAATTGTCCTAAATAGATGTTAATGATGTCCTTTCTGCTTTTTCTTTTGGCAAAAAATAACATTAGGATAATAAGTAAGTCTACGGCTGTCCCAGAATACAGGATTATTGAAGTAACAATATTTTGAATCATAAAACACCTCATTCAAATATATTTTTGAATGTATTCTAACATTAACCTTTGTAGATGTCAACTTAAAATCCACCAATTAATAATTGCATGTCAATATTTGTATTGTGAAACTAGTTTCAGAAATATATAGTCTTAAAGTATGTCCACTGCCAATGGTTTTTTCAATATTTAAAAGGAGAGAACCAATTTGGTCCTCTCCAGGGTATAATTTTCCACCAACCCACTACAGTTGACAAAGAGCCGTTATTCTCAAATGAGACAACTCCTTTTAGTTTTTATAACCTCAGCTTCTCGGTCTCTTACCTACTTTTAATAGAAAGACTACGAAGGACGATTCTTAAAGTAGTCAGATTGTGCAATATCGAAAGATTAGATGGGCTTAACCAATTTAACAACCCAAATCCAATTAAACTTCCATTTATTACAACTGTTTCTTGAATATTTCTTTGAATTAATTTCTGCAACGATTCAGATAAAGAATTCAATTCCTCGAAGAAATCTAAACGATTATCTAATAATAAAATATCACTCATCTGCTTAGAAATATCAGCACTTTCATTCATCACAACCCCAATATCTGCAAGCGTCAAGGCAGCAGAGTCGTTTAACCCGTCTCCAACCATCAAAATAGTTCGGCCAGCTTTCTGTAATTCCTGAACCAACTGAAACTTACCATCTGGTTTTAAATCAGTATAAACGTTGTCAAATGGCAGATCTTTAACCAACTCTTCTGTTCTAGCCAACGTATCACCAGTTGCCAGAATCAGTTTTTTCCCTTGGCGCTTTAGCTTTTTCAATGCAACTTTCGCCTCGCTTCTCAAGGGAGTGTGGATACAAAACATCCCAATTAATTCTTTCTTATAAGCCAAAAACAATAAATTGTAATGAGTCTTATATTGCTCAATCAAGGCCAGCTGCTCAGAACTAATTCTTACCTGTTCGTCTTGCATTAGTACATAATTTCCAATGACAACCGATTGACCATCAATTTGCGATTTAATCCCTTTGCTTGCAACATACTGAAGCTTGCCATGCATTTCTTCGTGTTCAATGCCTTCAATTTCAGCTTGTTTAACAATTGCATTGGCAATAGGATGATAGATATGTTCCTCCAAACATGCACTTATTCTTAAAATATCTTTCTCAGTATAATCTCCGAAAGGAAGAACCTTTTCAACCAAAGGATAACTCGTCGTGATGGTACCCGTTTTATCAAACAAGAAAGTATCCACTTCCAGATATTTTTCTAATACATCACCATCTTTAATAACCATTTCTCGATTTAGACCTTCCTTTATGGCCGTAAGGTAGGCTACAGGTGTGGATATTTTTAGAGCACATGAAAAATCCACCAATAAAAAGGAAATGGCTTTTGAAAACGAACCTGTTAACAGATAAGTCAAACCAGCACCTAAGAAGTTATATTTTACAACCTTGTCTGCCATCCTAATAAAATGACGTTGTTTTGTCTTCTTACTCTCTTCAGATTTTTTCATCAGATTGATGAGTTGCAAAATACGACTGTTTATCTGATTATCAGTCACACGAATTCTTAACTCTCCTGTTTCCAAAACAGTATTCGCACATACAGAATCTCCCTCTTTCTTTTCAACAGGGAAGCTCTCTCCAGTCAAGGAACTCTCATTGACCATGCCTAATCCTGAAACCACTTGGCCGTCAAACAAGATTTCATTACCTTGGGAGACAACTAATACATCACCTACTTGAACATCAGAACTCTTGATGCTGATGACCATGTCTCCCCGCACTAAGAAAACATCACTTTCTTTAGCAAGAAGGCTTTGTTCCAAATCTGTTGCTGTTTTTTTTAAAGACCACTGATCCAGATGATTACCCAAATCAAGCATAAACATGATGTTGCTAGCTGTCTTGGATTGGTTCATAAACAAGGACAACAAAATGGCCGAACAGTCCAAGACCTCCATGGTTAGTTCCTTGCGCGCTAAAGTTTGATAGGCTTCTTTGACATAACCCAAAGCCTGATAACAAGTCCAAATATAACGAATAGGGTAGGGTACAAAACTTCGAAACAGCAAACGCTTAATCGCTGCACCCGATACAATTGAATAAGCACTCTCTTCTCTACGAATGGGAAGAGTCATCAAGTCCGAAACTTTCCCCTTGTCAATTTTTTTTAAAAAGGCCTCTGCATTTTCTAATACAGAGAAGCCTTCTTTCATACGTAGAGTAAAGTGCTGCTGATCCATATAAAACTGAATAGAGTCGATCCCTTTTTCATCTTTAGCCAAGGAACGAAGATAATCTTGAATATCCAAGGTCAGTGAAAACGAGGACGATAATCGGATATGTTGATATCCTCTGTGTAGCACTTTAAAAGACATATTATTCACCTGTCAGGCTATCTAATTGTTCTTCTTTCTTTTCCTGTTCGTATAAATATTTAGCGTCTTGTAAAACATCATCACCGTGTTGTTTTACAACAGAAACAGATGCATCCAGTCCATCTTTCAATTTGTAAGCTTTAGCCAAGGCCTTAGAATAGCCTTTCTTAGCTTCTTTACTTGCTAAGACTTTCAAGCCAAGCGTCCCAAATGCTACCCCTCCTAAGAAGAGAGATGATTTTTTCGCAACTTTTGCGACGTTTAATACTTCTTTTAACATGTTTATTTCCTCCTTGTAACTATTGTAGCGAAAAATGACAGCAAAAGCAATTGCTGATATCTGATATATAGATAAAATTCTCTATACTGATATTTAATTATATTATGATGAAAACAATATACTTTATTTTTTGATACTGTAAATAATTATGTGTAAACACTTAAGTAGAGTTACGGAGTGTTAATTAAATAAGCTTTCAAGTGTATCAGAACATTGACCAAACCCTTTATGGATTCGTTGACTTTGCTTGAAATTATAATCTTCAAACAACGTAACTAAGTAACGTTCCAGAGCCTCCTCATTAGGAAAAAGAACCTTCTTTTTCGTTTGATGTTTGATTTCTTTGTTAAGAGACTCAATGAGGTTTGTCGAATACATGCTGTGCCAAATCTGGTAGGGAAACTGATAAAAAGTTAAAAGATTATCCGTCTTCTCCAGACTTTCCATGACTTTCCTATACTTTGGTTTCCATTCGGCGAGAAAGTCCTCTAAAGCTTGTCCTGCCATTTCTAAATTTTCAGCACGATAAATCATTATAAATTGCCCCAGAATAACCGCTCTATCTGCTCGTTTCACTTTACTAGCTAGATTTCGACTAATATGAATTAAGCAACGTTGTTGTTTAGCTAATGGGTAAGCCTGATTGATAATCTGTTCAAGCCCCTTGAAGCCATCGGTCACTACAAGAGAAACCTGTTGGATTCCTTGGTTTTGAAGCTTGTCTAACAGGGTGGACCAAGAAGCATTGTTTTCATTTGGAGCGATTTCATATCCAAGAACAGCCTTCTGTCCTTCTGGTGTAATGCCAAGTGCGATATGAATACATTCTTTACTAACGGTTCCACGTCTTAATGGAAGATAGGTTCCGTCAAGAAATAAAACAGAGTAATTGGCTTCTAAGCTTCGCTCATGAAAAGTAGCGACATTCTCCTGAGTTGCTTTTGAGATATTAGAAATTGTGGCAGGACTATAGTGATGACCATACATTCGCTCGATGATATCACTAATTTCTCGAGTCGTTACACCGGTTTGATAGAGTTTGATAACCATCTCTTCCAAGTGGTCATCTCGACGTCCATAAGCGGGAAGCAAAGCTGGACTAAAGTTCCCATTACGATCTCTAGGAATACTCAACTGAACAGTCCCATATTTGGTTTCGAATTTCCGTGCATAGCTTCCGTTACGACTATTCCCAGAATTATAGCCTAATTTATCGTAAGGTTCATACCCTAAAAAGGCTGATAACTCTGCTTGAAGCAGATCATTCATAGCTGTTTCAAGAGAAGTACGGAAAAATTCATCACTATCTTGCTTTTGGGCTAGGAAGTTAAGTAGTTCTGTGGTAAACTGAGTCATAGGAATAAATCTCTTTCTAGTAATGTTTCGCAACTCTAATATAACGGATTTATTCCTTTTTGTGTTTACACAACTTATTTTACACTACCTAGTTATTCTAAATTTATATTTACTGTAACACAACAAATAACTAAAATAGATGTAAGTTATGTTTTTAATGATAAAAAAGAGGACATAAAAGAAATTACTCCTGAGAATATGAGAGTGCAAATTAAAAGAGGTTTATATGATCATTTTAGTAATCAGGACAGTAATCTACTCTGGATTTATAATTATTTTAAAACCGTTTACAATGGTGGTTTTTATAAGTTAGATAATTTAATCGATAAGTATAATTATGTAGAAGATAAATACGAAAAGTGGCTGTTAATTAAGGCAATAATAAATCAAGACATTCGACAAAATGAGAAAAAGAAAGTTGAAATTTTCCTAGAATTGTTAAAAGAAAACAATAAAGGAAAGTATGACTATGTTAACAGTTATAGTTACTACCTATTACATTTCTATTCGGTTGATAAATCTATATTATTTTTAGAAGATAATCTTTGTATCAGTGAATTTCTAGAATCAAGTGTTTTAGATTTCTCACAATCTTTGGTATTTAAGAATTATGCATCGTTATTACCTAATAATAATATGAAAAAAGAGATTATGAAGAAATGTCTTGAACAGACTCCTCAAGACACTGATTTATGGAAAGAATGGTTGAAATTATATGCGAATCAAGACGAAGTTAAGAAGATATCAACGGATATTTTTAAATGTGGGTACTCGGACCCCACATTAATAAAGCAAGTAAAAATTGATTCAGGAGATACGGATGTTCTAGTCAGAATGATTATTCTATGTTCAACAAATTTAAATAAGGATATTGCTTTATACTTAGCGTCATTTTTGAATAATAAACTTCTAAAAAATTATATGTTATTATTTATTGAAATGTTTGATTTTTCTGACATTTTAAAAGGAGAGATTAATGAAATCTGTTTATAAAGTTGTTAAAAAAGATATCCTAGTATATTCAATACTTACTATCTTATTGTCTATTGCAATGGTAAGTGAAGCCTATCTGATGCAACTAATCATTGACTCTATCAAACTTGGAGTGGGGCGCTATGTTGTTACATCTATTTTTGTAGTTGTGTTCTTGTTGATTCAAACACTTATCTACTATTTTCAACAATCACTAACAGCAATCATTAGTAAGAAGTCTGCATATGCTTATAGGAACGTTATTTTCCAAGGTATTCAGAAAACCCCTTTAGAGTTACTCACAGGAAATAAAAATGACAAACTTCTAGCCTCATTAACTACTCAAATAGATCAAATTGAATTTAATTATTTTTATTCCATATACTGGGGTGGTTACTTAATCTGCCAATTAATTATTGCCATAATTGTTTCTCTCTACCTTAATCCTTTATTAGCAGCTTTAACTCTGCTTTTAAGCCTACCAAATCTTTTTGTAGCTGTACTCTTTAAAACTCCTTTAGAAAAGAAACAAGAAGAGTTAATTGACACTACTAATACTTCAGTATCAGCTATTCAAGATCTTATCGAAGGTATACCTGATTGGAAAATTGCCAACAAGAGTTTTGACATTAATAGAGTCTTTGACATTCAAACTTTAAAGTTACTTAAACGCCAAACAAATGTTGAAAAATCTCAATATGTTGTTGTCAGTTTAAATCAGCTGTTTTCAAATGTTCTTTATTTCGGTAGTTGGATTATTGGGGGACTATTAATCATAAATAGTCAACTGACATTAGGGAGTTTAATAGCATTCTCACAATTATTAGTCAGGATTTCTTACCCAATATATGCTTCTTCTGATTTGTTAGCTAAATTTATTAGTGGTAAGAAAACTATAGAGACTCTTTCTAGTGAATTTCAAGTAGTAGATGAAAATCTTAATACTCTGGAACATATTGAAGTTATTTCATTTGATAATTTTCGTTTTAAAAATAATTCGGAAGCTATACCTTTTAATAGGCAGTTTTATAAGCATAAGAAGTACCTATTAAAAGGGAAGAGTGGAACTGGTAAAACCACACTATTAAAAGCAATCCTACGAGAGTATAACGATTATACAGGAACAGTTAAAATTAATGGTATTGATGTTAAAAGAATCAAAGAAAGTAGTATCTTTGATAATGTAGCTTATGTACCCCAACACCCTCATATGTTCAATGCAAAACTTCGTGATAATCTTACTCTATTTTCTGAGGATATTTCAGAAGAAGAACTGTTTGAGATATTGAAATTTGTAGAATTATCTAAGTGGGCTAATAGAGAGTCTTTAGAGTTAATGCTTTCAAATGATGCCATAAAACTTTCAGGTGGAGAAGCCAAGAGAGTTGCTTTGGCAAGAGCCTTATTGATGAAGACGGATATCTTATTTTTAGACGAATTTTCTTCTGGTATTGACTTTGAAACCTTATCAAAAATAGAGAATCGCCTTTTACAAACGAGTAAATTAATTATTTACATCACACATGTAGACACAGATAGAATTAACCAACATTTTGATGAAATAATAGATTTGAATGAGTTTATAGACTTATAAAACGATGACACTCTCAAAAACTCAACATGATTTGTTATATGACACTATTAGCCAGTCTAGCCCTAGTCGCATGGTTTAAGAAAAAATAAAAAGCTTGAAGCATGGTCACTAGAAAGGTGACTGAACTGCTTCAGGCTTTTTACTATAATATTCAAATATGTATTCTTGTTTAATTTTTTATTATATTTAGTGATAAAATAGATAGTGCCTATTAGCTGAGAAAGGGATAACTATGAGCACATTATTAGCATCTAGAATAAAGAACAGAAGAAAAGAATTGAAGATGTCACAAAAAGAGTTAGCAGAAGGAATCTGCAAACAAGGACAAATTAGTCGCCTCGAGAATGGGGAATATATTCCCGGTTCAGTGCTTCTTCATGAGTTATCTAGAAAATTAAATGTCAGTATGGATTATTTCTTTGATGAACAAATTTCAAGCGGAAGTAACAAGCTCAATAATTTCAAAAAGTTATCAAAAACGTTTATTACGCAGAGAGATTATGAGTCTTTAAATTATATCTATGAATTAGAAAAAGAAACCTCACATCGTCTACCACTTTCAGATAAGATATATATGGAATGGATTGCCTCGCTACTCGACTTTTACTTTTATAACCAAAAAGAAGAAGGAATTTCTAGGTTAGAAAAAGCTATCAAGCAACTTAAGGAGACTGATATACACTATCTTCAAATTTTAAATAGTCTATTTAATTTCTATTATGAGACAAAGAACTTGGATCGTTTTAAGGAAATTGAAAATGATTTGTCTGTAAGAGTTGAGCAACTGAGTCTAATAACAATAGAAGAGTTAGAATTAGCCATTAAGTTCAATTACAATTTAGGACGCTACTTATGGCTCCAGAGTAAAACTGAAGAGGCCATTAAAAAACTATCTCTAACTATAAAAATATGTAAAGAGTTCAAATCGACTTATTTACTTGCAGATTTGTATCTATTGTTAGGTAACATTTGTGAAGATTTTTCTGATCAAAATGAAACTAAAGAATATTTTGATAATGCTCTCTATATTTACAAGCACCTAGATGACAATAAGGAAATGGCTTTAAGAGTTGAACATTACATATCAAAAACATTCAACTAACTATATTCTATAATAGTACAAAAGGCTTGAGAGATACTTTTTCAGCATGTTTCAAGCCTTTTGTATATACTTATATTATATATTTTTGAATAAAATAACAATACATTATATTGACACGCATAAGCTACGGTGATAATATTGCAGTATCTATAACCAAGGAGAGACTAATGAAATCTGTTTATAAAGTTGTTAAAAAAGATATCCTAGTATATTCAATACTTACTATCTTATTGTCTATTGCAATGGTAAGTGAAGCCTATCTGATGCAACTAATCATTGACTCTATCAAACTTGGAGTGGGGCGCTATGTTGTTACATCTATTTTTGTAGTTGTGTTCTTGTTGATTCAAACACTTATCTACTATTTTCAACAATCACTAACAGCAATCATTAGTAAGAAGTCTGCATATGCTTATAGGAACGTTATTTTCCAAGGTATTCAGAAAACCCCTTTAGAGTTACTCACAGGAAATAAAAATGACAAACTTCTAGCCTCATTAACTACTCAAATAGATCAAATTGAATTTAATTATTTTTATTCCATATACTGGGGTGGTTACTTAATCTGCCAATTAATTATTGCCATAATTGTTTCTCTCTACCTTAATCCTTTATTAGCAGCTTTAACTCTGCTTTTAAGCCTACCAAATCTTTTTGTAGCTGTACTCTTTAAAACTCCTTTAGAAAAGAAACAAGAAGAGTTAATTGACACTACTAATACTTCAGTATCAGCTATTCAAGATCTTATCGAAGGTATACCTGATTGGAAAATTGCCAACAAGAGTTTTGACATTAATAGAGTCTTTGACATTCAAACTTTAAAGTTACTTAAACGCCAAACAAATGTTGAAAAATCTCAATATGTTGTTGTCAGTTTAAATCAGCTGTTTTCAAATGTTCTTTATTTCGGTAGTTGGATTATTGGGGGACTATTAATCATAAATAGTCAACTGACATTAGGGAGTTTAATAGCATTCTCACAATTATTAGTCAGGATTTCTTACCCAATATATGCTTCTTCTGATTTGTTAGCTAAATTTATTAGTGGTAAGAAAACTATAGAGACTCTTTCTAGTGAATTTCAAGTAGTAGATGAAAATCTTAATACTCTGGAACATATTGAAGTTATTTCATTTGATAATTTTCGTTTTAAAAATAATTCGGAAGCTATACCTTTTAATAGGCAGTTTTATAAGCATAAGAAGTACCTATTAAAAGGGAAGAGTGGAACTGGTAAAACCACACTATTAAAAGCAATCCTACGAGAGTATAACGATTATACAGGAACAGTTAAAATTAATGGTATTGATGTTAAAAGAATCAAAGAAAGTAGTATCTTTGATAATGTAGCTTATGTACCCCAACACCCTCATATGTTCAATGCAAAACTTCGTGATAATCTTACTCTATTTTCTGAGGATATTTCAGAAGAAGAACTGTTTGAGATATTGAAATTTGTAGAATTATCTAAGTGGGCTAATAGAGAGTCTTTAGAGTTAATGCTTTCAAATGATGCCATAAAACTTTCAGGTGGAGAAGCCAAGAGAGTTGCTTTGGCAAGAGCCTTATTGATGAAGACGGATATCTTATTTTTAGACGAATTTTCTTCTGGTATTGACCTTGAAACGTTATCAAAAATAGAGAATCGACTTTTACAAACGAGTAAATTAATTATTTACATCACACATGTAGACACCGATAGAATTAACCAACAATTTGATGAAATAATAGATCTGAATGAGTACATAGACTTATAAAACGATGACACTCTCAAAAACTCAACTTTATATGTTCTATGACACTATTAGCCAGTCTAGCCCTAGTCGCATGGTTGAAGAAAACTACAAGCATTGTATATGACACCCCAAAAGTTAGACAGAAAAAAATCTAACTTTTGGGGGTGTTTTTATTATGAAATTAACTTATGAAGATAAGATATAAATCTGTAAATTTCTGAAACAAGGGTGTACTTTCGTATGGAACAAAAAACGATGTGTAGGTCACAATGATAAATAAAGGAAGCTAAAAGACTTATCTCTATCTTGAATAGAGATAAGTCTTTTAATTGGCAAGCAGAAATAGTAGTATAGACACCATTTTAGGATGGTGTTTTTTGTTTAGATTCATTGTTTCGATAAAGCAATTTGCTTTCCGCTTAATCTGGTTGTTAGCATTTACGAAATTTGGTTGAAAAAATATAAAAAAGCGAAAAAAGTGTCCTCTGAGCTTCGAATACAAGATCTATTATGATATACTTATATCAAGGTTAAGGAATGAGGTTTCTCCCCTCTCCTTAACCCAACCATTGTTGTTGTAAGGTTAGACGAGATTTCTCCTCTCGCATCTAACATAATCTATTAAGTTCTATTAGTTATGAATCAGGGACCTCCCCAAAAGCATAACTATCCTTTCTGTTTTTAGTGTTATGAGGTTTCTTCCCTCGCTGTTAAACTAAAAATAGTCATTGTTTTTCTTCTCCAGAGAAATTTCTCTTGGGAAGAGAGGTAGTCCATTGAGGGCTGCCTTTTTTTGTTGTCAAAGAACCTCGTTTAGACAAGAAAAAAACCATCGGAACAACAGGAAGTCCCAATGGTCACAACAACAATATTTTCAAAAAACAATGACGTTTTATGAAAAAGAAGATATGGAGAAGAAGGAGAAAAGCAACCTCTCCATAAAATTCCCCGAAGGGAAAAACAATGACTGTGTTTAGGAGTACTCCTAAACACATTTTTAGTATAGCCTATTGGACGTGTTATTTCAAGGCAAGGAAACCAGAATAAGAGTAATTTCATCTCAAAAGTCAACCTATGTCACTAGGTTGCGATACCTATATGATATAGCCTATCATGGCTTCATGGTAGAAATTAAAGATTATGAAGTTTTCTCCTTACAATACCAAAAGACCAACCCGTAAAGATTCTATTCTGGTTGGTCTCTTTTTTATTTACGTTTACGAGCAATCAAGTGGATTGGTGTTCCCTCAAAGCCAAAGGCCTGACGAATTTGATTTTCCAAGAAACGCATGTATGAGAAGTGCATAAGCT
>OLNL01001517.1_pt1 | contig 20986 bp, 16 predicted proteins | sample 1672181 | NCBI WGS metagenome assembly OLNL01 (sample SAMEA3136656, study PRJEB25190) | human gut metagenome | biome: human gut; feature: human-associated habitat; material: faeces | place: Austria | collected 2013
CGCGCGACATGGCCGAGGCCATCTTCCACGTGCTGGACGCGAAGGCCCCCTACGGGACCTACAACTGCACCGGCTCCGGCGCCGTCAAGTCCTGGGCCGACATCGCCCGCTCCGTCTTCGAGGCCGCCAACGGCAACGGGGACAGGGTCGTGCCGGTATCGACCGTCGACTACTACGCCGGCGCCGAGGGGCCCGTCGCCCCACGCCCGGTGCACTCCGCGCTGGACCTGTCAAAGCTCGAGTCGGTCGGCTTCCACATGCCCGACTGGGAGGAAGAGCTGGGGGAGTACCTCAAGACGCTCTAGTCTCTATTTAATTTACGAGAGAAAAAGCCGCCGCTTGTTAACGGCGGCTTTTCTTATGCCTGGCGTATAGTCCCGCTGCAATAAGGGCGGCTGCGGTCGCCAGACTCACTGCAAGCCCCGCGAGGGCGCCCGGAGTCTTATAGGTCATCACGATCCTATTTGCGCCTTTCTGCATGTTCAGGGACGACAAGCCCTTATCGGCGGCGGGCGTTAGTTCTGCGGCAGTTCCGTTTACCGTTACGTTCCATCCCTCATCGCACGGAATGCTCAGCAGCAGGTTGCCGTCGTCCTTGGCGGTATACTCGCCTTCGATCCTTCCGTCTTCAAAAACCGTCGGAATAAACTCGCTCGTCCTAAGCTCGTTAATAATCTGCTCAAAAACGTCCAGATTGAGGGCGTAAAAGACCGGCTCATTGTCTTGGGGCATGTCTGTATAGCCCTTTGCGACTCCGATTGACACCGTATGTTGGCTCGGGGCGTCCGATGCATCTGCAATCTGGCGGATATTATTGTCGAATCTCCAGGCCTCGTTTTCGATCGTTCGCTGGTCGATGGTAAGGGTGACGGGCCAATAACTGCCGGCGGTCGCATCTTTGTTGATGTAGAGATACCCGATGGAGCTTGCCGGTACAGTGACGCTCCATTGCTTTAGGCTATCGCTATTCTCCGTGCTCGTGGCCTCGATCTTGGTATAGAGCTCGACCTCGCGGCCTAGGATTTTGCTGTAGAGGTCGTTCTGCTTTTCGAAAGGGTTTTCGCTCTTCAGCGTGCTGTTTTTGATATCGCTTGAGGCTGCGATGCCAATGCTGAGCGCATAGGGGTTCTCGTACACCGCGCTTGTGGAGTCGGCCTGATTCGTCTTGGCTAAAACGTATTCCGCAGGCGCGTTTTCAGGAATGGCATACTTGACTCCCAGTAGGGCATCGACGGCGAGAATGGGCTCGGCATAACGGGTCGAGAATTCGCCGACACTGCTGTATCCAAGGGAGTTGAGCAGTGCGATGGCCTGCGGGTTATTTGCGGATGAGTAGGACGACAGCTGGTTGTACCCAAGCGCTAAGCCCTCGTTGAGGGCAGCGCTATCGGCGCGCGTGGTCGTTCGATCGATACGGTAGAATGACGCAGGATCCTGGGCTTGAATGGTTGTGATCGTGTCGGTTGCGGTGGCGACATAGGCGCTGTTGGTTTCTTCGGAATAGCCTGTGTACAGCTGATTCCACATGACATGGGCGTTTGCAAATAGTTCAATTGCCGTGAGTGCCAGGAGTGGCATGACGATGGCCGGCCGATGGGCTCGACGTAATGCTGGCCGTTCTTTGAGCTTCTGCAGCGCGTATCCTGCGGCCCACATCGTAAAGAAGCCCAGCAAAAAGGCTGTGCGCGAATAGAACCCGTTGGGAACGCGCATGCCGCACCAGATGTACTCGAGCGGGCTCAAAACGGAGCTAGCGATCAGGACGGCTGTGACGACGAACGTTGCGATGCGTATCTTGGCCGAAACCTTGCGGTTAAACAGTAGGCTTATTGCAAGTAACATCATGATGACGCCGCAATAGAACTGCGGCGTATTCCCGTTATTCACCCACATGCCGGGGATGAAGCCCCTGATGAGCGATTTGAGGCCTGTTTTAAGCAAAGGGCCAAGTGCCAGCACGGGGCCGCCTTTTGCCATGGCAAGGATGGTCGGCAAAAAGGTCCAGGCGGACAGGAGCAGCCCAAGCATCATAGCCCCTGCAAATCGTAGGGCCCGGTCGAGCGTGAGCATCCAGCTAAATCCTTCTGCAGCGACGTAATCGACAAACTCAACCAATACGAAGATGCAGAGGAATAGGATGTTGATATAGGCCGTATACCAACAGAACATGACATTGAGAGCAATCGCAATAACGAGGCGTATCATTTTTTGTTCGCGAATGAGCTCGTAGCATCCGAAGGCGCAGATGGGTAGCAGGATAAGGCAATCAATCCAGAGCGGATTACACAAATTACTTATGGTCCAACTGCAAAACGTAAATGAGAGGGAAAGCAGGAATGCTGCGGGCTTGGGCAGGTCAAAGCGCTTTTGCACATACCAAGCGCTGCTGATGTGAATGCAGCCAAGCTTTAGCGCGCTGATGATAAACACAAAGAGCGTCAGCTTGTCTGCGGGAAACAGCACGCAGAGCAGGTTGAAGGGGCTGGCGAGGTAGTAGCTATAGAGCCCCCATGTGTTCATGCCGAGTCCCTGTGAGAAGGAATAGCGAAGGTTTGCCTCGCCTAAAAGGACGCGGCGAAACCACGCGAAGAAGTCGATGTATTGGTATTTGAGATCGTTGGTGAGAAAAGAGTTGTCGCCAAAGGGGTAGACATGCCCCGCCGCTGCAAGTGCGACAAAGAGTGCGACGGAAAACGTGAAGCAGGCGGCGTAGAACGCCACATTCTTGAGCGTGCTGTTATTGGGCCGTGTCATCAGATTCCTCGTTGGACTCTCGAATGATATAGATGGGACGTCGCTTGGTTTCCAAGTAGGCTTTTGCCAAGTATTCACCGATGATTCCTAGGCATAGGAGCTGCATGCCGCCAAACAGCGTAATGAGGCAGGCAAGGGAGGGCCATCCGCCTACGGGGTCGCCCCAAACAAGCGTTTTGACGAGGATGACGATAAATCCCAGGATGGCGATGAGACAGAAGACGATACCCGTGAGGGCGGCGAGGGAGAGCGGCGCCGTGGAAAACGCGACGATGCCGTCAATGGAATAGAGGAGCAGCGACCAAAAGCTCCATTTGGTCTCGCCGGCCACGCGGTTGACGTTTACGTAGGGGAGCCATTTGGTCTTGAAGCCGACCCAGCCGTAAATGCCCTTGGAGAATCGGTTGTATTCGCCCATGGAGATGATGGCGTTGACCATAGGTCGCTTCATGAGCCTAAAATCGCGTGCTCCGTCGACGATGTCGGCCTTGGAAATGCGGTTGATGATCTTGTAGAACATACGGGCGCAGAACGACCTGATGGGAGGCTCGCCTTCGCGGGTGGTCCTGCGTGTGGCGACGTTATCGTAGTTTTCGGTCTGCAGGATCTCGTACATCTGCGGCAGAAGCGAGGGCGGGTCCTGCATGTCGGCATCCATGGTGGCGACATAGTCGCCCTTTGCGTGCTGGAGTCCGGCGAGTAGTGCCGCCTCCTTGCCAAAGTTACGCGAGAAAGAGTGCCATCGGATGGCGTATGGATGCGCCGCCGCGGCTTCTGCTTTCATGACGGCGAGCGTTTTGTCTGCCGAGCCATCGTCGATGAGGACGGCTTCAAAGGAGATGCCGGGGTCTTGCTGGGTCATGATGCGAACGACGCCATCGAGCTCTTTAAGAAAGATCGGAAGTGATTCCTGCTCGTTGTAGCACGGCACGACGATGGAGATGAGCGGCATGGTGGTTTACCTCTCGCTTGACTTGGAAGTAGGGTGGCCGGGCTGGTCGTCGTAGGCGTATTTGCTGTACACGTTGACCTCCCACTGCTTTTTTTCGACCTTTGCTACAGAATCCAGGATGAATCCGGTCGCAAGGCTCAGGCCGCACAGGAACATAAACGAGGCGGCGAGTATGGCGGTGGGGAAGCGCGGGACCAGGCCGGTCTGAAAGTACTCAACAATGATAGGAATGCCCAAAGCCAGGCCGATAATCGCGAATAGAAGCGCGACGAGGCTGAAGAACTTCAGCGGGCGGTAGTCCTTGAACAGCGTGCCGATCATCGCGACGACTTTAATGCCGTCGCTCACGGTATTGAGCTTGGACTCGGAACCCTCGGGACGATCGCGGTACTCGATGGGCACATCTTTGATGCGCCAGCGGTGGTCGACGGCGTGGATCGAGAGTTCGGTTTCGATTTGAAATCCCTCGGAAAGCACGGGGAACGTTTTAACAAAGGGACGGCTCATTGCGCGATAGCCCGTCATGACGTCATCGAAGCTGTAACCATAGATCCACTTGATCATGGCGCGAACTAGGTTGTTGCCAAAACCATGGAAGGCGCGCTTGTTTTCCTCGGCATAGGTGCCGTTGGAAAGGCGGTCGCCTACGGTCATGTCGGCCGTGCCGTTAAGGATGGGCTCGCAGAGGGCCTTAGCCGCCTCGGCGGGGTAGGTGTCGTCCCCGTCGACCATCAGGTAACAATCGGCATCGATATCGCGAAACATCTGACGGCAGACGTTGCCTTTTCCCTGACGGGGCTCAAAACGCACTGTGGCGCCGTGCTCGGTGGCGATGCGTGAGGTATCGTCCGACGAGTTGTTGTCATAGACATAGACCGTCGCCTGCGGAAGCTCGCGGTGAAAGTCGTCGATGACTTTGCCGATCGTGAGCGCTTCGTTGTAGCAAGGGATGATGACGGCGATGGATTCAGAATTCACTCAATGCTCCTTATACATTCAATCCTAGAAAGTATAGCCTTTTGCGTCTGACATCCTTAGATGTGGGTTAGTTCTCCAGTTTTGCTGCGCGAATCTTTTGCATGGCCGTCGGGTCTATACTGTTCATTTGTCAACGATTACGAGTAAGGGAGTTGCATCCGTGTCGGATCAGACAAAGCAACAAGAAACTCGCAGTCTGCCTGCGACGTTTGCTAAGAATGAATTTGAGAAGGATGCGTTTATCCTTCGTCAGCTGGTTACCAAGGATTTTAAGATCAAGTATCGCCGTAGCGTTCTGGGCGTCGCATGGTCGGTGCTCAACCCGTTGCTGATGATGATCGTCATGGCCATCGTGTTCTCGACGATTTTTGCCCAGGGCCGCAACGGCTCGATTACGCCCGAGATGTACCCGCTGTACTTGATTGTGGGTAACGTTACCTTTGCCGTGATGTCCGAGTCCACGAACCAGGCACTGACGTCCATCGTAGGTGCGGCTCCGCTGCTCAAGAAGGTTAAAGTGCACCGCTGGGTCTTTCCGGTGCAGAAGGTGCTTTTCTCGCTGGTGAACTTTGCCTTCTCCCTGGTCGCCGTCGCCATCGTCATGCTGTGGTTCCACGTTATGCCTTCTTGGCATCTCATTTTGCTGCCCGTCTGCCTGCTGCTGCTTATGTGCTTCTGCATGGGTCTGGGCATGATGCTCTCTGCCCTTACGGTCTTTTTCCGCGACGTTATGCATCTGTGGAGTGTTGTCATCACGGCTTGGACCTATATCACGCCCATCTTCTGGACTACCGACTTTATCGTTCAGATGCCTCATCTTGTTCGTATTTTGGTTTACGCGAACCCCATGTACAACTATCTGCAGTTTATGCGTGATATCTTCCTGTTCCAGACTACGCCCTCGCTTATGACGTTTGGTATGTGCGTCGCTTGGGCGGTCCTTGCGCTTGTTATTGGCTACACCGTGTTCCATAAGTCCGAGCGCAAATTTATCCTCTACATCTAAGGAGTGCTGTGATGACTGAATCTGTTGTTGATTACAGCGAGCAGCCTCTGGCTGTCGAGGTCGACGACGTCACCATGATCTTTAACATGGCGTCCGAGTCGCTGACCAACCTCAAGGAGTACTTCATCAAGCTTGCAAAGCACGAGCTGTTCTTTGAGGAGTTTAGGGCGCTTAAGCATATCTCGTTTGATATTCATCGTGGCGAGGTTGTGGGTCTGGTCGGCACCAACGGCTCCGGCAAATCCACGATGCTCAAGATTATCGCCGGCGTGCTCGAGCCCAGTGAGGGCAGCGTTAAGGTGCACGGTAACATCGCGCCGTTGATTGAGCTTGGTGCCGGCTTTGACCCCGAGCTGACAGCCCGTGAGAACATCTATCTGAACGGCGCCCTGCTCGGCTATACCAAGGAGTTCATCGACGCCAACTTTGACGGCATTATCGAGTTTGCCGAGTTGCAGAACTTTGTTGATATGCCGCTCAAAAACTTCTCCTCGGGCATGGTGGCGCGTATCGCCTTTGCAATCGCGACGATCACCGAGCCCGATATCCTGATCGTTGACGAGACGCTGTCCGTCGGTGATGTGTTCTTCCAGCAGAAGTGCGAGGACCGCATTCAGCACTTTATCCAGAGCGGCGACGTGACAGTTCTGTTCGTTTCGCACTCCATGGAGCAGGTTGAGCGCATCTGCCAGCGTGCCGTTTGGATTGAGAAGGGTGACCTTCGCATGGACGGCCCGGTTGATGAGGTCTGCAAGGCGTATCGCGAGCAGTTCAACTAGGTTATAATTACAGCCGCTTGGCTGATTTATTTGGTTGAGCGTGCGGTTATTTGCTCCATTAGCTCAGTTGGATAGAGCAGGGGACTTCTAATCCCAAGGTCGACGGTTCGAATCCGCCATGGAGCACCATCGTTTATTGAGCCCGGGCCGCTTGGTGGTCTGGGCTTTTTTCGTCTTGTGTGCTGCGGTTTTGAAGGGTTCGCTATGGGAAGCAAAAGGCTCGACTGGATCGATATTGCAAAGGGGATTGCAATTATTCTGGTCATTGTGGGGCACACCGTCCCAAATCCCTCTCCCTTGAGGCACGCGATCTTCTCGTTTCACATGCCGGTGTTCTTTATTCTTGCCGGGTATACGTTTAGGCCGAAGCCGTGGCGTGAGCTGCTGAGTGGCTCGGTGTCGCGCCTGCTGGTGCCGTATGTGGTTCTTGCACTGGCGTGGCAGGTGCCGACGTTCTTGATGAGCGGCGCTCCGTTGACGGGAGGTACACTTGCAGGCGGGCTCGAGACGCTTGTGTTTGCCTCGGGCGTTGTTGTGCCCGGGCTTGGCGTTGCTGCCGTTGGCATGGCATGGTTTCTAGCGGCGCTGTTTACGTCGCGCCTGCTGTTTAATGCGCTCGTGCGGTTGTTTGACCGCCGCGGGATTGGGGTTGTTTGGCAGGGCGTTGTCTGTGCCGCGATTGCCTTTTGCGGTTTGAGCGTCTCTCGCGTTTTGGGTATTTACCTGCCGCTCGATCTGGATCTGAGCTGCTATATTGTGCTGCTGATGTGGGTTGGCAATACGGCCCGCCAAAGGGGGCTGGAGCCGAGCGTGAGCAAGCCCCTGCTGTTTATTGGAGCCGGTGTCGCTTGGCTTATCCTTGCCGCGCTGAGTGGGCTTGAGCTTTCGAGCCGCCGCGTGGATGGGTTTGTTGTTGCTACGGTTGCTGCTGTTGCGGGTAGCTACTGCGTCTGTTGGGTTTCGATGGCGTTGGAGAAGTTGAAAGACGTGCCGGTTTTGGGGTCCTTTGAGCGAGCACTCGTGTTCTGCGGACAGGCCAGTCTGGCGATCTTTGCGATCCATGCGGTCGATTGGTTTATTCCTTGGCAGACCATGCCTCTGCTTAAGTCACTGTCGGCATCGTGGCTCTTCGCATCAATCGTGCGCTGCGCTTGCGATATTGGATTGGCTTATGTGATCAAGAAGGCGTAACGACAGTGGGGAGAACCAACTTGGTCCTCCCCGCCGTATCTATTCTGCTTTCAAACACTCGGGCAAGACGTTTGCTACTGCATCCATTGCCTGCGGCCTCAGGTACTGCTCATTGAGCTTTGCCTTTTTGTAGGCATAGCGAGTGTCTGCCGAGTATTTGATCAATACGTCGGTGAAGAATCGCTCCCAACTTAGGTACTTGCGGCTTTCGATATAGCTCGAAGGATCCTTGAGGATTTTTGGAATGTCGTTGTTGGGGATGAGGCCGGATTGCAGAAGCGTCCACTCAAATGATTCCGGGAGGAACAAGCGAACGTTCTTGTAAACGCGCTGTCCCAGCACCTTTTCGATGTAGGGGCCAAACGCTGCGCCGTCTCCAATGGCAAGAACGTTTTGCTCGGGGCATTCGTGAATCGTTCGTTTTAGGTTTGCTACGCCGGTAGCGGTGTAGCAGGGGATTCCCAGTCGGTTGCAAAGGGCGCTGTAGAATTGATAACCAGACTTGCTATCCTCGACAATTACGGCATCGGGATTGTCGAAACCTACGTTAAGGTCCTGATACAGCATACTTGCCGTGTGGTCATATAGCGGCTTGGTCACCGAGTAGAAGCGCCTGTCGCTCTTGCGGCCATTGATCGTCTTGCTTGTGGTGTTGACCAGTTTTAGGATCTCGTCGACGCTGTAGGGGAGCTCGTTGGCGTCGCGACGAGATATCAGAACAAAATAGTTGGACGAGCCGTTGACGGCTTTGGCGAAGTCCTTTGAGTAGATAAACTCGTTACCCTCATCTAGAAAGACGATTGAATCTTCGATGATCGACAGCTCGCGCTCCCAGCGTCTGCCAGAAAGCGTTTCGCAAGGTACGTCGCAGCTGAGTGCAACGCCGCTTTCCGGTCCTCGGTCGTTGTAGTCGCGAATCATCGAGATGAGCGTCGTTTTGCCCGTGCCGCTGTTGCCGCGTATGAAGGAAATATTTCGTTTAAACGTGAGCGTGTATTTGACCTTTGCACGCTCTACGACAACGGTGTGCGTTCCCCTCATTACTCATCAACATCCAAAAAGTCATTCGTGGCACCGACAAACTCCTGCATGTTCCTGACGATGCGGCCATCGTTTTCAATGCGGATTTCAAAGTTCTTCCAGGGGAATTTCATGATGTGGTAAAGGGTCACCAGCACATCCTGTTCTTTGCCGATCTTGAGTAGCCAGCGGGCACAGTTGTCTCCGCAGGTGGATGCGTTAAACACCATATTTGGGAGATTGCGCACCAGCAGCAGCGTCTTAACGCCGCCGGACAGTTCGAGTGGAGTGATTGAGCCCAGCTGCTTGCTTACGATGTTGTGGGGACCGATGAGCTCTGATCCGTCCACGCGTTTAATAATCTGTGCGGCCATGGGGTCTTCGAACCATGAGTCCAAGTATGAGTTCCTAAAATAGGTTTCGGTATCGTAGATGGAACCGGGGTAATCCCCCAGGTGAATGCTCAGCATGTGGGTCTCCAGACGTAGTGTGACTGCAACGATTATATGCCAGTAATAAAATGCCGGCAGCAGCGAGGTCGCTACTGCCGGCGCTGGCTTTATTAGCGCGTAGTCGTGTTGATGGATTTGCTCGCGACGCTACTTTTCGAGACGCTCCCTTAGCAGCTCCAGCGCGTGAGCGTAGCCCTGGAGGCCTTCGCCGGTGATGGTGGCAAAGCAAGCCAGGCGTGCATAGCTCACCTGGCGGAAGTCTTCGCGGGTCTCGACGGCGCTGATGTGGACCTCAACGGCGGGGATGGCGACGGCCTTGAGGGCGTCGAGGATGGCCACGCTCGTATGTGTGTAGGCGGCTGGGTTGATGACGATGCCGTCGACCTTGCCGTAGGCCTCCTGGATCTTGTCGACGATGCTGCCCTCGTGGTTGGACTGGAAGACCTCGACCTCGTCAAAGCCCTGTGCGGCGCCTGCCTCCTGGCAGATCTGGACCAGGCGGTCGTAGTTGTCGCTGCCGTAGATGCCCGGCTCGCGAATGCCGAGCATGTTGAGGTTGGGTCCGTTGATGACGAGTGCTTTCATGGTTGCTTCCTTTGCGGTCTGGTTGGTGGCGGGGCTTGCTGTCTGCGGCGTTTGCCCAGATAAAACCTGCCAAAATAAACCTGTCCCTTTTTGGCAGGTTTTAGAGGGCGTCGAGGACGGCGCGGGCGGTGTTGGCGGCGCAGTCGCGTGAGTCGATGATGTAGTCGGCCCAGGCGCGGTAGCGCGGCATGCGCTGCTCGGCGAGCTTATCGATGCCGTCGCGGGCAGTGATGGGGCGCCCCTTGTGGGCGAGTTCGTCGAGCTTGCGGTTGAGCATCACGATCTGGCTGTTCTGGTGCAGCAGCGGGTAGTTCTCGTCACGCGTGACCACGCCGCCGCCGGTGGAGAGCACCAGGCCGCTTCGCTTGGAGATGTCGGCCAGCGCCGCCGTCTCCTGCTCGCGGAAGGCCGCCTCGCCGCGCTCGACGATAAAGTCGGCGCAGGGCATGCCCAAACGCTCCTCGAGCGCGCGGTCCAAGTCGATGTGCTCGCGGCCCGTGGGCTGGGCGATCTGCTCGCCCACGCGGGTCTTGCCCGAGCCCGGCATGCCGATGAGCGCGATGTTCTGCTCGCGGCGAGACAAGCGCTCCGTCACATCCAGGATGCGCTCGCGCGGGGTAATCTGGCCGGTGTAGCGCTCAACAGCTTGTGCCGCTTGGGCCACGAGCATCAGCAGACCGCCGATACAGGGGATGCCGCGGCGCTCGGCCTCGAGCATGAGTCCCGTGCGGGCAGGGTTGTAGACAATGTCGATGACGCCTTCGAGCGCATCGAGCCCTTCGAGCGTGCAAGGCGCGTCGGGGCAGTGAGGGAACATGCCGGCGGGCGTGCAGTTGACGAGCAGCGCCGCGTCGGACTGCTGTGCGATGTTGTCGTAGTTGACTTCGCTCGTGCGACCCACGGGCACAACGACGGCGCCCAGGTCGCCGAGTACCATGCTTGCCGTTGTGCCGGCACCGCCGGTGGCGCCGAGCACGAGGACCTTCTTTCCGGCAACCTCAACGCCCAGCTCCTCGACCAGGCATTGGAAGCCAAAGTAGTCGGTGTTGTCGCCGCGCAGGCGGCCGTCGGGTAGGCGCGTGATGGTGTTGACGTTTCCCATGCGCTTGGCCAGCGGGCTCAGCTCGTCCAGGTAGTCCATGACGGCGCGCTTGTAGGGGATGGTCACGTTGGTGCCTTCCCATTCGTCACCCGTCATAAAGGCCGCGAGGTCCTCAGGCTCGCGCTCAAAGCGCACGTACTCCAGGCCCGCGAGCTCCTTGTAGATGGTCGGGGTGTAGCTGTGGCCCAGCACACGGCCCAGGACGCCGTAGGGGCGGGTTGCGGCGGTATCGGTCATCTAGAGCACCTCCGTGTAGCTGCCAAAGTAAGTGAAGCTTTCGCACACGTCATCGATGGAATCGAGCAGGTCGTCGAGGGCCTTGCTGCCAAAGGGGCAGTCCAGGTCAAAGTAGAACATAAACTCAAAGTCGTGCCCGGGGATGGGACGGCTCTCGAGCTTGATGAGGTTGATGTTGAGTGCGTAGAAGCGCTCGAGTACGCGGTACAGGGCACCTGGCTCATTGGCCGTGGTGATCATGAGCGAGGTACGGTTGGCGCCGGGATAGACGCGCGGCTCGCGGCAGATGACAACAAAGCGCGTGTAGTTATTGTCCGAGTCCTGGATGTTGGGCTCCAGCACCTCCAGACCGTAGAGCGCGGCACAGCTGCGCGAGGCGATAGCGGCGACATCGGTGCGACCGGAGTTGGCGACCATCTCGGCTGACATAGCAGTGTTGGGGTACTTGGTGGCGTGCAGGCTGTGGGCTTCGATAAAGCCGGCGCACTGGGCGATGGCCTGGCCATGGCTGTAGACCTCGCGCACGTCGGCGAGCTTGGTGCCGGGCTTGACGAGCAGGTTGTGATCGATCTTGAGGCGCAGCGAGCGCACGATATAGAAGTCGAACTGGGCGAGAAGATCGTAGACGGCGTTGACCGAGCCGGCAGTGGAGTTTTCGATGGGCAGCACGCCAAACTCGCAGAAGCCGTCGCGTACGGCGCGCATAACGCCCTCAAAGGTCTCAAAGAACGCGATATCGGGCACGTCGAAGAGCTTGCACGCGGCGATTTGGCTGTAGGCGCCCTCGACGCCCTGGCAGGCGACGGTGGCCGTCTGGGGGAAGGGCGTGTCAAATGCTGCTGCCGTGGCATGGGCCTTTTGCGACACGGTGATGCCCTTGAGCTCGTTGATGTAGCGCTGCTGCTCGGCCTTGCTCATGCTCATGAGGAGGCGGAACAGAGTGATGGTCTGAGCCTCGTAGCGCTCGGGTGCTCGGCTGGCGAGGTTGTTGAGTTTGGAGCGCTCGCGGGCGGGGTCGAAGACGGCCTTGCCCATCTCGATTTTTGACTTGGCGACCTCGGTGGCAATGTCCATGCGCTCGACAAAGCTATTGAGGAGCGTGGTATCGATGCCATCGATGGCCTGGCGGATGTCGGCAAGGTCCATGGAGACCCCTTTCGTGAATCGTTGGCTAGGGTAGTTAATTTGGGACGGGGCTTTTTTAGCTACCCTTTGACTGGCGGCGAATCGATGGGTGCCGGGGCAAATACTCACTGGCATATGGGGGTAGCTAAAAAAGCCCCGTCCCAAATTAACTACCCTCGGGGTGGGTGGGCTAAAGCTGGGCGGCGTCTTCTAGGAGGGCGTCCCAGATGGCGAGCGCTGCGGCTGCCTCGGCTACGGGGACGGCGCGCGGGACGATGCAGGGGTCGTGGCGGCCGTGGACCGAGAGCTCCGCATTTTCCATGGCGTCCATGTCCACGGTCTGCTGCTCGCGTCCGATGGAGGGCGTCGGCTTTACGGCCATCCGCCACATGACGGGTGCGCCGGTGGAGATGCCGCCCAGGATGCCGCCGGCGTTGTTGGACTCGACCGCAATCTCGCCGGTCTCGGCATCTATGCGGTACGGATCGTTGTTCTCGCTGCCGCGCATAGCGGCCACGGCAAAGCCCATACCAAACTCCACGCCCTTTACGGCGGGAATGCCAAAGGCGATGTGGGCGATGCGGTTCTCGATGCCGTCGAACATGGGGTCGCCGATGCCCGCGGGAAGGCCGTAGATGCCGCACTCCACGATGCCACCGATGCTATCAAGCTCGTCGCGTGCGGCTAGGATCTCCTCGCGCATGCGGCCGGCTGCGGCGGCGTCAATGCACGGCAGATCGTTCGTAAGGATTGCCTTGCGGTCGGCCTCGCGATAGACCATGTCGTCCATGGGCAGGTCGGAAATGCCGCCGATCTGCGCGACGTGCGCCATCACCTTGATGCCGCGGGCCTCGAGCGCCTGCAGCGCAATGCCGCCGGCGATGCACAAGGGTGCCGTCAGGCGGCCGGAGAAGTGCCCGCCGCCGGCGACATCGTGCATGTTGTGGTATTTCACGCGCGCGGGGTAGTCCGCATGCCCCGGGCGGGGCTTGCGGCGCAGCTCGGAATAGTCCTTGGAGCGCGTGTTGGTGTTCTCGATAATCGCGGCTATAGGTGCGCCGGTGGTGTGCCCATCGACCACACCGGCAATGATGTGCGCGGCGTCGGCCTCGCGGCGCTTGGTCGCGGTCTCGTCGCGACCGGGGGCGCGACGGTCCAAAAACGCCTGCAGCTGCTCCTGGTCAACGGCGATACCTGCCGGAATGCCGTCGAGCGAGCAGCCGATGGCGGGGGAGTGCGACTGGCCGAAGATGCTTAAGTGCAAAACGTTGCCAAAGGTCGAGGACATGCTACTCCTCCTCGAGCGTGACCTTGCCGCCCAGCAGGCGGTAGTGGTCGAAGAAATCGGGATAGGACTTGTTGACGGCCTCGGCGCCGTGAATCACAACTTCGCCGGTAGCACGGCTCGCGGCGATGGCGGCCATCATGGCGATACGATGGTCGTTGTGCGAATCGACCTCGCCGCCGGTAAAAGCATCGACACCCTTGATGATGAGGTCGTCGCCGGCAATGCGCACCTGCGCGCCCAGTGCAGTGAGCTCGCGTGTGGTGGTGGCCAAGCGATCGGATTCCTTGATGCGCAGGCGGGCACAATCGCGGATGAACGTGCGGCCTTGTGCCAGCGATGCCACGGCCGAGATAACGGGCACCAGGTCGGGAATGTCGTGGGCACTCATCTCAAAGCCGGCGAGCTTGTCGGACTGCACGGTGGCAGCGTTGGTGGAGCGCACGATGCGGGCGCCAAAGCGCGAAAGCGCGGCAAGCACGTTGCGATCACCCTGGGCCGAGCTGAGCGACACACCCTCGACGGTGATGGGGTCGGAGCCGATGGCGCCGGCACACAGCCAAAAGGCGGCGTTGGACCAGTCGCCCTCGACAGCCACGCTGCCGGGCGTGCGGTACGAGCCGCTACTTACGCGGAAGTTCGTGACCTCGGGCTGGCCATCCTTGGCGGGGATGCGCTCGACGTTGACCTCGACGCCGAAGGCCTTCATGGCCTGGATGGTCAGGTTGATATAGGGGCGACTCTCGATAAGGCCGGTCACCTGCACACAGGAGGGCTGGGCCAGCAGCGGGGCCGCCAGCAGCAAGCCGGAAATGTACTGCGAGCTCACGTTGCCAGGCAGGATAAAAGTACCCGGGCGCATGCGGCCACTTGTCTTGAGCGGAAAACCGCCCAGGCCCTGCAGGTCGCAGCCAGCGGCGATGATCTCGTCGGAGAGCGGGGAGAGCGGGCGGGCGCCCAGACGGCCCTGGCCCACAAACGTGGCCTCTGCCCCCAGCGCGCAGGCGACGGGCAGCATAAAGCGGAGCGTGGAGCCGCTCTCGCCGCAGTCGAGCGTGCCGCCGGCAAGTGCTTTGAGCAGGCCAAACTCAATACTCTTCATAGTGGGATGGACTTGGAAGCCATCCTCGACGGTCTCGATGCGGGCGCCGAGCGCCGTGAGGCAGCGCACCGTGGCCTCGATATCGGCGCAGGTGGTGTTGCAGGTCACATGCGTCTCTCCGTTGGCAAGGGCGGCGCAGATGATCAGGCGGTGCGCCATCGACTTGGATGCGATGGCGGGGACGGTGCCCTTGAGCGGGGACGGGGTGATGCGGGCTAGCATGCGGAGGCGTCTCCCTTCTGGCCGAGGCCCTCGGCAATTAAATCATGAAAGGCGGAAAGCGGCGTGCGGTCGATGCTGCAGCGGCCAATGTCGTGCGGAATTACCAAGTCGATGGTGTCACCGGCTCGTTTTTTGTCGTGCAGTGCCTCGGCAAAGACGGCGTCGGCGGAAAGCTCGCAGCGGGTCTTGAGGCCGTGGCGGGCGCAGAGCTCCTCAATACGTGCGGGCAGCGCGGCATCGCAGATGCCATGAAGCGCTGCGGCGCGCGTGATGATGCCCATGCCGATCGACACGCAGTTGCCGTGTCCCAGCTCAAAGTGCTCGCAGGCCTCGACGGCGTGTCCGGCGCTGTGTCCAAAGTTGAGCAGCTTGCGCTGGTTGGTCTCGCGCTCATCGGCGACAACCACGGCGCGTTTAATGTCGATATTGCGGGCGATGATGAGCGCCACGCGGGCCACGTCCCGGTTGAGGAGCTCCAGCGTGAGCGGGGTCTTCTCCAACTCGGTGAAAAGCTCGGGGTCGGCGATCACGGCGTGTTTGACGACCTCTCCGCAGCCGTCGGCAAACTGCTCGGGCGTGAGGGTGGCGAGACACCCCACGTCGGCAATAACAACACTCGGCTGCCAAAAGGCGCCGGCCAGGTTTTTGCCGGCGGCCAGGTCGATGGCCGTCTTGCCGCCCACCGAAGAATCAACCATAGCGAGCAGGCTCGTGGGGATCTGCACAAATTTACAGCCGCGCATGTAGGTGGCGGCCACAAAGCCAGCCACGTCGCCTACAACGCCGCCGCCGAGTGCCACGATCACGTCGGAGCGCGAAAGCTCGTGCTCGGCCACAAACTCCAAGATGTTGATGTAGGTCTCGGCGCGCTTGTGGGCCTCGCCGGCCTCGAAGGTGCAGACACTCACCGTATAGCCCGCAGCCTCCAGGCTCTGCTTAACAGGCATTTGGTAGAGCGGGCCCACGTTGGTGTCCGTCACGATGACGGCGCGCGATCCGCCGGCGGTGGCGCGGACGAGCGGGCCCGCCTGCTCCAGCAAAAACGTGCCGACGTGCACCTGGTAGGGGCGTGCGGTGTCGATATCGATGGTAATCGCCATAAGCTTTGGTCCTTTCGACCTGGCGTGATAGGTGGTCTAGTGGGCGGCCTCGTCGTCGAGCGCGCGCTTGATGCGGTCGCCCTCGGCAAGGAGATTCTCAAGATAACGCTGGTCGCGGTCCTTGAGCGCACGACTGTAGGCGCCGAGTGCCTCGATCAGATGGTCGATCTCAAAGGCAAGTGCGTCGGCGTCGTCGATCATGAGCTCCGACCACATCTGGGGGTTGAGGTGCGCCACGCGGGTAAGGTCGCGGTAGCTACCGGCCGAAAAACCGTGGTGAACCTGGGCAGTCGGGCTTTTGACGTAGGCGTTTGAGACGACGTGCGCGAGCTGGCTCGTAAAGGCGATCACGCGGTCGTGCTCGGCGGCGGTGGTCACGCTGAACTTGCCAAACCCTAAGGGGCGCACCATTTCGCGCACCTGGCCTAAAAGCTCCAGTTTGAGCGCATCGTCCACCGTGGGCGGCACGAGCACGAGTGGCGCGCCCTGGAACAGGTCGGCACGGGAGTGCGCGTAGCCCGAGTACTGGGTGCCCGCCATGGGGTGCGCGCCCACAAAGTAAAACCCGTACTCGCGGGCGAGTTCGAAGGCACGCTCGCACACGATGCCCTTCACGCCCACGGTGTCAATCACCACGGGGCCCATGATGGCCTCGGTATCGGTGGCGTCGGCGAGTGCCTGGGCGTGCGCCTCGAGCCATTCGATGCAGGCCTCGGGGTAACAGGCCAGCACGATGATGTCGCACTCGCCGAGCGTCTTGTCGTTGAGCTCGCCGGCGACGGTGCCCATGCTGGCGGCCGTCATGACGTCATCGTCGGGGTCCCAGGCCAGCACGCGGACGCCCGCCTGCGCATAGCCGCGGGCAAAGCTGCCGCCGATCAGACCCAGGCCCACAATGCCGGCGCATTTGGGGCCGCCCTGGTTAACGCGTGCGTTTCTCACCGTACCCATGGGCTACTCCATGGTCTCTTGGCAGACGACCTCGCGGATGGCGCGGATGCGGCGCATGGTGTCGTCAAACTGGTCGGGGGTGAGGGCCTGGGCGCCGTCGGACCATGCGCGGCTGGGCTCGTCGTGGACCTCGATTTCCAGACCGTTGGCGCCGCAGGCGGTCGCCGCGAGCGCCATGGGTTCAACGTAGCGGGTGTAGCCGGTCGCATGGCTGGGGTCGGCCACGACGGGCAGGTGCGACAGGTGGTGCAGCACCGGCACGGCGTTGAGGTCGAAGGTGTTACGGGTACGGGTCTCGAAGGTGCGAATGCCGCGCTCGCACAGGATAACGTTGTCGTTGCCCTCGCTCATGATGTACTCGGCAGCCATGAGCAGCTCGTCGATCGTGCCGGACATGCCGCGCTTGAGCAGAATCGGGGTCTGGGTCTTGCCGACCTCCTTGAGCAGGGGGAAGTTCTGCGCGTTGCGGGCGCCAATCTGCATGACGTCAATCTTCTTATCCAAGAAGACCTGCACGTCGCGCGGGTCCATGATCTCGGTGACGATCGGCATGTCGAGCTCGGCCGATGCCTCGCATAGCAGGTCCAGGCCGGCGGGGCCCATGCCCTGGTAGGCGTAAGGGGAGGTGCGGGGCTTGTAGGCACCGCCTCGCAGCATGGTGGCGCCGGCGGCCTTTACGCGGCGTGCGATGCGAATGAGGTTTTCGCCCTCGACGGAGCAGGGTCCGGCGATGACCTGGAACTGATCGCCGCCGATCTTGATGCCGTGGCCGCAGTCGATAACAGAGTCCTCGGGGTGGAACTTGCGGTTGGCACGCTTGAACGGCTCGGAGACGCGCTGCACACGCTCGACGACGTCCATGGACTCGAGCAGGAACGGGTCGATCTTGGTCGTATCGCCCACCAGGCCGATGATGGTCTCGTTCTCGCCCCGCGACACGTCGGTTTTGAGACCCTTCTTCTCAATCCAGCTGACGATGTGGCCGATGGCCTCATCGCTGGCGCTCCGCTTTAAAATTGCAATCATGGTGTGCCTCTCACCTCGATGGATAACCCGTGCAAAAACGGCCCGCAGTGCGAGCCGTATCATATGGTGCATGAGAGTTTATACTAATTATTTCACTTTTGCGTCCTAAAGTGAGCCGTTGCGCTTCGTCTCCCACGTAATTGCAAAGCTTTTTCTATTATGTTGTTAGCTCGTGGCGCACTTGGGTATAATGCCAACCGTTGGCCCTATTAGCTCAGGGGATTAGAGCGTCTGCCTCCGGAGCAGAAGGCCGTTGGTTCGAATCCAACATGGGGCACCATAGAAAGCAAGGCCGTCCGAACCTCGTATGGTCCGGGCGGTTTTTCTTATACCGACGCGACGTGATAGGACGTGGTATGGCAACGACGGATATCGAGCGCGGACTTTCGACCGCCGAGGTCGAGGAGCGCATTGCCGCCGGCAAGATCAACCGCAACATGGAGCTCAAGACCAAATCGGTTCGTGAGCTTATCATCGAAAATCTCTGCACGCTGTTCAATCTGATCAACGTGGTCTTAGCGATTTTGGTCATTATGACCGGATCGTTTAAGAACCTGACGTTCCTGTTCGTGGTGTTCCTCAATACTGCCATTGGCGTCATCCAGTCCATGCGCTCCAAGAAGATGGTCGACAAGCTCACACTGCTGACCTCTAAGAAGGCCATCGCGGTGCGCGATGGTGCCGAGGTGGAGCTCGACTTGGACCAGATCGTGCTCGACGACATCATTCGTCTGGGGCGCGGGGACCAGATACCTGCCGACGCCGTGGTGGTATCGGGCGAGGCGCTCGTTAACGAAAGTTTGCTGACGGGCGAGAGCGACCTCATCAAAAAGCAGCCTGGCTCCGAGCTCATGAGCGGCAGCTTTATCGACTCGGGCTTGTTGCGTGCCCGCGTGGTCCATGTTGGTGCGGATAACTATGTGGCCAAGATCAACAACGAGGCCAAGTACGTCAAAAAGGTCAATTCCGAGATCATGAACGCGCTCAACGCCATCGTGCGTTTTGCAAGCGTCATCATGATTCCGCTCGGTCTGGCTCTGTTCGCCTCGAGTGTAAGTGGGTTGTGGGACGCCGCCGGTACCCCGGGCGATAGCGCGCTTTCGTGGTGCTTTTCCGAGCTGCTGGCCGGTCGCGTGCCTTCGTCGGCGCTGCTGTCCACGGTGGGCGCTCTTTTGGGCATGATTCCGCAGGGCCTGGTGCTGCTGACCTCGTCAGTGCTTGCCATCGCCACGGTGCGCCTGGCGCGCCGCAAGGTACTCGCGCAGCAGCTCTATTGCATCGAGACGCTCGCGCGCGTCGACGTGCTGTGCCTGGACAAGACGGGCACCATCACGTCGGGTCGCATGGAGGTCGAGGGCACCTATCCGTTGCCCGTTGAGGGTGTGGGTTTGGCCCCGGACGAGGCACCTGTCCCCGTCGATACTACCGTGCTCGATTTTGCGCTTGCCAATGTCGCGCGCGCGACCTCGGCCGATGCCAATGAGACCTGCCAGGCGCTGCTCAACTACTACGCCGACCGCCCGGTCGAGGTGTCCGAGCCGCTGTCGGTCATTCCGTTTTCGTCCTCCAAAAAGTGGAGCGGCGCCTCGTTTGCGCAGGGCTCCTATGTGATGGGCGCGGCGCAATTTGTGCTTTCGGAGCGTATCTTTGCGCAGGTCGAAAATCGTGTGGCCGAGCTTGCCGACACCTGCCGCGTACTTGTGGTGGCCCGTGTGGACGGCTTTACGCCCGATGGCGATATGGTGGGCGAGGCCGAGCCCGTGGGCTTTGTGACCATTCGCGATGAGATTCGCACTTCGGCCGCCGAGACCATCGGCTACTTTAACGAGCAGGGCGTGACCCTTAACGTGATCAGTGGCGACGACCCTCGTACGGTGTCGTCGATCGCGCGCGTGGTGGGCGTGCCGGGGGCGGACGCTTATGTGGACGCCACGACGCTCGATACGCCGTCCAAGATTGATGCGGCGGTGGACCGCTATCACGTCTTTGGCCGCGTGACCCCGCAGCAGAAGCGCGAGCTCGTGCAGGCGCTCAAGCGTCGTGGCCATACCGTTGCCATGACGGGCGACGGCGTCAACGATGTGCTGGCACTCAAGGAGGCGGACTGCTCCGTGGCCATGGCCGCCGGTTCCGACGCCGCACGCAACGTGGCCGAGATCGTGCTGGTCGATAACGACTTTGCCTCGATGCCCGCCGTGGTGGCCGAGGGCCGTCGCTCCATCAACAACCTGCAGCGTTCGGCGTCGCTGTTCCTGACCAAGACGCTGTTCTCGATGGGCCTGGCGGCGCTGTGCATCGCGCTGCCGCCGTATCCCTTTGAGCCTATCCAGATGACGCTCATTAACTTCTTCTGCATCGGCGCGCCGGGCTTTGTGCTGGGCCTTGAGCCCAACAATGCCCGCGTGAAGGGCTCATTCTTGACCAACGTGCTCAAGCGCGCGCTGCCGGCGTCGGTTGCAGTCATTTTGGCCGCGGCGCTCGACATCTTTGTGGCGCGCGTGTTTGGCTTTAGCCAGCTCACGCTGTCGACGATGTGCCTTCTCACGTCGTGCGCGGCAAGCGTGAGCCTGATCTGGCGTATCTCGCAGCCGCTCACACCCTTGCGTGTGGTGCTCTTTGTATTTGTCGTCGTCGGCATCTTGGTGGGCGTTATCGGATTCCCCGAGCTGCTGTCTATCGCCAACTTGTCGATGGGCGAGGCAATTATCCTTCTGGTGATTGTGGTCTTTACTTGCGGCGTGTTCTTTAAACTCGCCACGATGATGGATTCGCTTAAGCCGCGTCGCCGCCATGCCGCCACTGGCTTTGGCCGCGGCGTGCGCGTTCGCTTGGGCCGCGGTGGCGGCAAGGTGAGCTCGACGGGCTCGACGGCCGAGCGTTTTGCCAAGCGCGTCGCCGCCGACATGGCGCAGCGCCGCGAGGAGCGTACGACCCGTGAGGCCGAGGCCCGCGCGCTCGAGGGCGTGGAAAAGACCCAGCCCAAGAAAAAGAAGGGCGCGGGCGCCAAGCGCTCGCGCGTGACCAAGTCCGCGCAGGGCATTAAGGTCTCGATGCCGAGCAAAAAGAAGAAGTAACCGCACCTCACAGGGTAGCTAATTTGGGACGTGTCTCTATAGTTT
>OLNL01001537.1_pt1 | contig 20792 bp, 23 predicted proteins | sample 1672181 | NCBI WGS metagenome assembly OLNL01 (sample SAMEA3136656, study PRJEB25190) | human gut metagenome | biome: human gut; feature: human-associated habitat; material: faeces | place: Austria | collected 2013
AATAGTAAACAATATTTAAAGAGTTTAGATCCTTTATTATCGTTTAAATTGTTTGAATTGAAAGATGAATTGTATTTAAGGGTTACTAATACTGGTAGAAGTGCTGCAAAGGATGTATTAATAGAAATAAAAAGAATTGAGAATAATGGTGATAGAAACGAATTAGAGTTAGATGCTTTATTTGGTAAAGAAATTGAACTATACCCAAATGAATCAACACAAGGGCGAATTGCTTTTTGGGGTGCAACAATTTGTTCAAGTGCTTTTCCTAAAATAAATATTGATATTCGATATAAGAAAGGTGTTACGGGGGAGCAAGTGAATATAGAAAGAACGGTAATTTTTTCACCTTCGTATGACGAGAAAATATATGGAGATTTTAATATAGATTTGAGAGAACTTAATAAAAATATGGATGTTATGGCTAAGGCAAATTTGAGAACTGCAAATTATTTGGATGGATGCCAAGTAGCTCCGTTTGATGAATTAAACATATTGGCACATAAGTCTTTGCATGATGATTTGCAATCTGTGAAACAGGGAGAAAATGTATCAACGGTAATGAAACGTGAGGATGTAATAAAAAATAGGTTATAAAGGAGAAGGTATGTACGAGTTATTATCAAAGAGAATTAAGAATGCAGACGGAGAAACGGAAGTGTTTACATATAATAGTTTTCCACAAGCTTTTAGAAATCAGGTTTTTTATATTTTAGAAGATGTTTTAGAGCCATATTCAACATATAGTGAAAATTTGTGGGATATTTTCGAGGAAAAATTTTGCAGAGAAAAGGGATTGAAAGGTATGGGATATGGTAAACTGCAAAATGGTTATGGAAAATCCAGTATAGAAAGATATTTTAAAGATTGTGATGATATTGACTTTTTGGATGCGATAGATTATTTCTTTTACTTGATTGATAAAAAGATACGCACTATAAAACCAGAATACCAATATGATTATGATGCAGATGGGGCAATAAATGCTGCGATTGCTGAGTTGAATTATCGATTTAAACAGCATAATTTGGGGTATGAGTTTGCCAATTCACAGATTATTACTATTGATAGTACTTTTTTGCATAAAACAGCTGTAAAACCAGCTTTAAAAATATTGTTTGAAGAAGGCTTCGAAGGTGCTGAAGATGAAATCAGAAATGCTTATGAAAGAAGACGAAAAGGTGATAATAAAAATGCAATATTAGAGGTAGGGAAAGCGTTTGAAAGCACAATGAAAATCATTTGTGATAAACAAAGATATGCGTATGATAAAAACAAGGATACTGCGCAGAAACTTATTACAATTTTAGAGAACAATGGCTTTTATTCAAGCTATATGAATGCGCATTTGACAAGTATAAGAACAACATTGGAAACAGGATTACCTGTTGTAAGAAATAAAGTGGCTGGACATGGACAAGGAAATCAGATTATTACTATACCAGATGAATACACAGAGTATGCATTGCATTTGGCTGCGACTAATATTCTGTTTTTGGTACGATTATATAGGAATAAAAAACAAAATCTTTAGTAGTAAGAATTCCCCTTTTACTACCAATTTTACTACTAACAGGTAGTAACAACTTGCTTACTTCTGCTCTGATTTGCCACAATCTGTAATTTCAGAGCAAACTACATGAATCCCATAAACCCTCGCAAAACAGGGCATTTCGGGGCAAAACAAGGAGAAACAAAACTATGATTAAAGTACTTTTCATCTGCCACGGCACTCCAGTTTTATGATAATGCATACCTTCGCAGACTGGGGCAGAGTACGGCATAATATGGCGGAAAGCCTTGGAATTACTACGATTTAGACTACTAAGGCTCATAGCTGGAAGTGGGATAAAGGCAAAGGTGTTGGGAGGATTTCTTAGTAGTAAGAGACTACTTAGAGATAACATATGAATGATTAAAGCCACAATTACTGGTAGAAAGACTATCGGGATTGTGGCTATAATTTTATTAAAATATTTTGGTTGAATAGTCGACCATTTACACCAGCAATGTTGGAGTGAAAGTTGAGTAATAAATACACGATCATCAGAAGAAAATTTGAAGAAACTTGTAATGAGAATATAAGGATGAGACAGTTGAAAAAAAGAACAAATGTTCGAAAAAGTGTTGACTTTATGTAATACAAAAAGTATAATTCATGTAAACAAGGATGAGGTGAGATGTCATGAGCTTGATAGGAAGACCTAAAGGTAAGAATAATAAGGAAATAGTTCGCACTATTAGAATTGACGAAAATACTGCAAGAAGATTAGAAATATATTGCAGAAAAATTAGTATAGGCAGATCGCAAGCAATAAGAGATGCAATTGATTTATTAATTTCTGAGGTTGAAAATGACGAGGAGGCGAAGAAGTATGATGAATGAAAATGAAGATGAAGATGGCATTCAGATGCTAGTAACGATACAAAATGCAAGCAAAGTATTGTGTCAGTATTGTGGTAACTATGAACTATGTGATTTATGTCAAGTATCGTTATTGTTAGAACAGGTAGATGAAAAACTATATAGCAAAGAATAATATGCTTGACACGATGTGAAATGATACGTATAATATTCATACATGAATAAGGAGAAATATATATGAATCAACAAGTATCATTTGATTATCAAGAATGTTTTAAGGATATATATTATTTTTTATACTCTAATGGAAATTCAAGTCGAGCTGAAAGAATTGTATCTGATATTACAAAAGTCCTTTTGTGTAAGTTAATGATAGAAAAAAATAAGGCAGTTAATATTGATGATATGGATATTAAGCAGATATTGGGTATGTTAAAAGAAACGTATCCTGTAGCTTTTGAGCAGTTTGATGATTTTGCCTTGACAGAAGATGATTTGAAAAATGTTATGGCTTTATTAAGTAATATTTCCTTATCGGATGCTCCTTCACACATAATAGGAGATGCATTTCAAGCTATAATTGGACCAACAATACGGGGGAATAAAGGCCAGTTTTTTACACCCAAATCTTTAGTGAAATGCATGATTAAAATAATAGATCCAAAAGATGGGGAAATAATTATGGATCCTGCGTGCGGAACTGGAGGATTCTTAGTTGAATCGTATGGATATCAGTATAATGGAAAACAATCAGAGACTAATAGCTATTACATTGGAATTGATAAAGATAAAGATATGTCTGATTTATCAATGGCTGTAACAGAAATAATTACTTCTGGAAAATCTAAAGTGTATAATCAAAACTCTCTAGAAATATTGTGTGAGGGTTGTAAAAATCATGATCTTCTCGGAACAATTGATGTGATTCTGACAAATCCACCATTTGGTTCCAAAATAGGTGTTACGGATAAAACTATTTTGGAAAAATATGAATTTGGACATGCATGGACTTTTTCCGAAAAAGATAATACCTGGTATAAAATGTCTAATACGGTTAAAAGTCAAGATCCGCAGGTATTATTTATTGAGTTATGTATCAATTTATTGAAAGATGGTGGAAGGATGGCAATAGTATTGCCTGAAGGTGTTTTTGGAAATAAATCACAGGGATATATTTGGGCTTATTTGAAAGAGCATGGTAATATTGTTGCAATGATTGACTGCCCGAGAAATACTTTCCAACCGTCGACAGACACGAAAACAAACGTCCTTATTTTTGAAAAAACAAAAAAGAAAAGAAAAAAAATTAAAATAGCAGTTGCAAAGAATTGCGGACATGATAGAAGAGGAAGAACAACTAATTCAAATAATGAACCATTACCAGATGATTTTTTTGACATTGGATTTGAGTATAAGAAAAAAAATAGTTTGTGGTGGAAGACAGTCAGTCTAAGGGGAACATATTACGTTCCTAGATATTTTGAAAATGATGCATTACTTATAGAATATAAAAAAAGTGAAAAATTTATATCTGTAGGAGAAATGATAGAGAATGGTTACTTGCGTATTCATAGTGGACATGAAGTAGGAAGTGAAGCGTATGGAACAGGAAACATTCCGTTTATTAGAACATCTGATTTGATCAATTTTGAGGTATCGTCAGACCCTACAAATTCGGTAAGTGAAGCAATATATGAGCAGTACTCCAAACAACAAAATTTAAAAGAAGGTGATATTCTATTTATTGCAGATGGTAGGTACCGTATCGGTAAAACTGCTATTTTAAATAAGTATAATCTAAAGTGTATTATACAAAGCCATATTGATATATTTTCGTTGAGTGAAAAATCGCCAATACAACCTTATGAGTTTTTATACTTAATGAATTCTCAAATTGTTCAGGAACAGATACGAAACCTTGTTTTTATTCAATCTACACTTGGTACTTTAGGTAACAGAATAAAGGAAATACAAATACCATTACCTGTCAGAAATGATGAGTGGAACAAAAAAATACACGCATTCCAAAAAAATATTGAAACACGTGCAAAGATTTTGTCACAGTTAAATGAAATTCAACATTCATTTGAGTTATGATTTTGAATTTACTCGCTCAATTATACCTTCAATCCATGAGTAAAATTCGTCCAAAGATTTATTACCCTGAGCGATATTACATTCTCTATGACCAAAGCCAACATTGTCTGCATTGTGCATTCGAGGATTTTTGTGGCAAGTTTCAATAGCTGCCTTCCCGCGAGCGGCTAGTTCGAAGAGCTTGAAATCCAAAGGAAGTCGACAGATTACACATAATGTTGATCCGGGTTTCATCTCTCCGAATAAGTCTTCAAGATAGGACTTTATATCTTCAGGTGGAGTAGGGGCATTTTTCATCTGATAGACTAACCAGGTGAGTTTTGCTGCAACAAGAATACATGAATCATAATCAGCGGCTTTTTCTCGTAGTTTGGCGATTACGCCGGGTTTTAGTTTTGACATGTCTAAGCCATATTTTAGTAATTCATTGTCATCTAACATCATCACCCAACGTAAGATACGGTTAGGACCGGCATCTTCACTTTTCCAAGCTGCACCAGTGGTCATAGTAGCATCTCGTTTGATTTTGTTTGCAACAGATGGGGCAGTAGCTTTTAAATGTTCAAGAAAAGGAAATTCATTACATTTGCCGGTATGTCCTTTTATACAATGACATTTATGGTCGGCAACTTCAGCATATTGTGATTTTGAGGCAATTATTTTATTACAAAAGTTCATTGATTAATCCTCCTTTTTGAGTTGTATTTTGCTATCATATTTCAATAATTCCGAAGGAGTTACTTTAAGTGCTTGAGCAACTTTAACGATATTGTTTAGACTAACATTACGGTCACCGCGCTCCATGGCACCGATGTATGTTCTATGTAAATCGCAAAGTTCAGCAAGTTGTTCTTGGGTCAGTTGTTGCTTTATCCTTAGAGAATGGATATTTTCGCCTAATATTTTTTGATAATCCATAATGCCTCCTAATGATACTTATATTCATCATTATATAATATTTAAAATTAAAAGTATGCAGACTATAAGTAGCATTTACGGGGCGGAGTATCAAAATCTCTACAACCTTTCTGCTTGAAGACCGATGGCCCCCTTCGTGTGAATTTTCGCAGAATTAAACAGGGGGGATACTAACGAAATTCATATTATATGAAAATCTCCGCAGAATACCTCTGCTTTAGCCGATTTTGTTTTGCCGGATAATACCGAAAAACGCATAAAAACCGTGTGTAAAACAATAGAAAAAACACAGTTTTTATGCGTATTTTTTTGCAGAAATATAATCAGAAATACCTTGCAATTCTGTGCCATCAGAGTGATATATGTACTACCGAAAAAGAAAGGCGGGTACATATTATGAAGAATGAAATCAGATTTACATTGGAATCAAAGCAGAGACCAAAACTGGCACAGGAGATTGGAAACATACTTGGAACAGCACCGCATTATGAACGGGTACCAAGCTGCGCATATGATATTGCAGGATACCGACTGGACAAAGAGGGTGTATTGCATATCCCAGAGGGAGCAGAAGAAACAGCGAAAGACCTGATTCTGCAGTTACGAGAGCGTGGATTTCAGGACGATGCGGAAATAACGGAAGAAGTGCCAGTGCAGCAGGACAAACTGACAATAGTGATTCCGAGAGAAAGCATTACAGATATGGCATTGGAAAATTTGCAGAAGATCATAGCAAATAAGCAGATACTTTTCCAACGTGCATTTCGGACGGACAACACAGAAATTGAAATTACAGATGAAAAAATAAATTTCACATGGTTTCCATACACAGCGGATGGAGATGAGCTCGCAGCCTACACGCAATTTATCTCAAGATTGTGTGATATGGCAAGAGATGCAAAAAGGGTATCATCAAAGCCGACCGAAACGGACAATGACAAATATGCTTTCCGCTGTTTTCTGCTCAGACTTGGCTTTATCGGAAAAGAGTATAAGACAGCGAGAAAGATTCTGCTTAGAAATCTTACGGGAAATTCAGCATTCCGCTGCGGAGAATAAGGATAAAATGACATGGGGTGTCGGTGCAGACCGATGCCCTTTTTCTATGGGAAAAACAGTTGGGGCAACTTGTGGCAGATGATTTAGGTTATTCTTATAGAGCCTATATAGAAAATAACCTATATTACTTGCCACATCTTGCCCCAGTGTGAAAACAGCCGTGGTCACGCCCAGCGGTTATCATTTTTTTCCTGTATCTTTCTGCGATAAGCAGTGCGGGATTTTCTACGGTTTCGTTCTTTTTTACATTCTGGATTGTCACAGTATTTCTGGCGGTTCCCGTTTTTGATGAACAGACGGCCACAGCACTCACAGGTGGCAACGCCCACACGGTCGGCATAAGCAATGGGGTAATCTGTAGGGATAGATACATATTGCGACAGAGCGAATCGGGCAGCATCAAAAACAGAATGGAAATCCGGCATGACCTTCAATTCTCCATTTTCATCCAGTTTCAACTTCATGGTTACGCCACTCATTTTATCTAGGTAAGCTGATATTTTACCGAGATGTTTCTGCATAGGAAACGAATTAAAATCTGCAAATTCATTTGTCCATGTGATCTGTGCAAGATCCGTGGAAACGTCAAGCCGTTCCAGACACTTTTTGAACATCAGGATGACAAGAGTATCCCGGTACAGGCTTTCGAGATCTTTCCGCATGGTGTGAACATCAAAAGAAAAGCTTTCTAAAATATTGGTCAGAGTATCCCAGTAACCAGTATCTGTTTCTAAATCCCATTTATATTCGTCAATAGTGCAAAGTGTGTAATATGGATGTGCGTACTGTTGACACCAAGAAATGATATCATCGGCAGCAGTGTAGTCATCTTTTCCACGGATACTCTGGTACAGGTTATTCAGAGAAAGCCAGAGCTCATTTCCGTCCAAGCCGTATCCACGGTTGAGCTTCGGAACATCGCCCTTGCCCAGACAGGCGGTGATTACGATTTTTCCATTCTGTTCTGTTTTTTCATAGTATTTGAAAGTTGCGGTCAGCCGTGCATCCGCACTCATTTTCCCCAAACTGAAATCTTCGTTCATATTCTACCTCCATTCTTACCGATAGAACTTTCTTTCGGTAAGAGTTCTTGCCAATAGAAAATAGTCTTTGGTAACATTATAAAGTATACTGTGATAGAAAACAAGAGCAATTCATGTTTGAAATACAGAGAGGAGGATGGCTATGGATAAAGTCACGATGAGCGTACAGGAAATGGCAATGCAAATGGGAATCAGTCTGAGCAAAGCATACGCACTGACCAGAGAGGCGGATTTCCCAATCGTCCGTGTAGGCAAGCGGGTATTGGTTCCTGTTTCTGAATTTAAGGTGTGGTTATCGGCAAGAGCCACAGAGAAATGATACGTCAGAAAATAAGCGGGGAAGGAGGAGCACAGGATGTATGAGAAACTTCCGGAACAGTTGAAAAAAGATGGATATTTTTGCCTGTGGAAATATGAAGAAAGAAATGGGCGCATGACAAAAGTGCCGTATCAGACAAATGGCAGAAAAGCGAGCAGTGCCGATAAAAATACCTTTTCGGATTTTCGGCTGGCAGTCAATGCAATGGATGGTTATGACGGAATCGGTATGGGTGCATTTGATGATTTCTGCATGGTAGATATCGACCATTGCGTGTTTGGTGGAAAGATGACACAGATGGCAGAAGACATTGTGGAGAGAATGGACTCCTATACAGAATTCAGCCCCTCCGGCACGGGAGTCCGCATAGTATGTAAGGCATCTTCCCCGTCTTATGATACGGGCAGATATTACATCAATAATCAGAAACTTGGTCTGGAAATCTATGCAGCAGGTGTGACGAAGAAATTCTGCACTCTGACAGGAAATGTGATCCGCAACCGTGGTGTTGAGGAGCGAAGCACTGAAATTGGGGAAATACTGGAAACTTATATGCTCCGTCCGATTTCTAAGAAAAAGAACGATGTACAGGATATTCCCGGCAGTTATCTGTCCGATGATTCCGTGGTCCGCTTGGCATCGGATTCCAGACAGGGCGAAAAGTTCAAAGCCTTGTGGAATGGAGAAATTCTGGAAGGAAAATCCCACAGCGATGCGGATATGTCGCTTGCAAGTATCCTTGCATTCTGGTGTGGCGGTGACACAGAGCAGATGGACAGGCTGTTCCGAAGATCGGGATTGATGCGGAGCAAGTGGGACCGTGTGCAGAGTGGATCAACCTACGGGGCATTGACGCTGGAAAAGGCAGTGGCACAGGCACTGGATTTCTACAGGCCTTATGCAAAATCATCAGCGGAGAGCGATTTCGATGATATGCTGCAGAAGCTGATAGAACTGAACGTGTCGGATAACAGCAGATACCCGTGGAATGACAACGGCTCAGGCAGATTGTTTGCGGATGTGTATAAAGATATCGCAAGGTATGTGCCGGAAAGGAAAAAGTGGTATGTGTATGACGGAACCCGGTGGATTCCGGACATTGGCGGACTGAAAACAATGGAGCTTGCAAAATCCCTTGCGGACAGTCTGGTCAGATATGCCCTGACAATTACCGATGAGCGCAGAAGAAAGGACTATCTGGAATTTTTTGCGAAATGGCAGAGCCGGAATTACCGCAACACGTATATCAGTGATGCCCAGAGTGTGTATCCGATTGCAATGTCTGAGTTCGACCGCAATGTTTATTACCTGAACTGTCAGAACGGAACATTGGATCTGCAGACGGGAGAGTTCCATCCACACACACCACAGGATAAGCTGACCAAGATTGCCGGGGCAGCCTATGATCCGAATGCCAAGAATCCACGTTTTACCAGATTTGTTTCAGAGGTGATGAGTGGGGATACGGAGAAAGCAAGGTTCATGCAGAAAAGCCTTGGTTACGGTCTGACAGGGGATCCCCGCTATGAATGTATGTTTTTCTACTATGGTGCAACTACCAGAAATGGAAAAGGGACGCTGATGGAAAGTACGCTTCATGTGATGGGAGATTACGGTTTGACTGTCCGCCCGGAAACGATTGCTGCAAAGCCGTCTGCCAACAGCCAGAACCCGACAGAGGATATTGCACGGCTTGCCGGAGTGCGGTTTGCCAATATATCAGAGCCAAGGCGGGGACTGGTGCTGAATGAAGCACAGATCAAAAGCATGACGGGAAATGATACGCTGAATGCGCGATTCCTGCATGAAAACAGTTTTGATTTCAAGCCACAGTTCAAGTTGTATGTGAATACGAATTATCTTCCGGCTATTACAGATATGACACTGTTTTCGAGCGGACGTATCGTGATCATTCCCTTTGACAGGCATTTTGAGGAATGGGAGCAGGAACAGAATCTGAAAGCAGAATTTTCCAGGCCGGAGGCAGCAAGTGCCATCTTAAACTGGCTGATTGAAGGATATACCCTTTTACAAGAGGAAGGATTTGCCCAGCCAAAATCAGTAAAAGATGCCACCATGTCCTATCAGCATGACAGCGATAAAATGGAACTTTTTGTGGAGGAATTTCTGGAACAGGAGAAGGATGCGGAATGCCGGACATCGGCAGTGTATCAGGCATACCGTAACTGGTGCAATGACAATGGATATTTTGCGGAGAACAGCCGGAATTTTAATCAGGCACTCCGCACAATCGGTACGGTAGTCCGCAAGCGTCCGAGGGATGGTGGAGAAAAAACCACACTTTTAACAGGATATCGGCTCTTGTGCAGAGATTTCCTCTGCTGAGAAAAAAGGAGGTATACATGGGAAAACAGAAAGCAGCACCACCGATGCGGTTTGAACCATCGGATTTTTCAACAGACAAGTACAGATGTGTGAATGTCATCAATTTAAGGGACAGATGCCCGGTCATTATCATGGCAAGCGAATCCTGTGACCCGCCTTATTACCGTGTGGTTGACGGGTCATTGGAGATGTTTTATCTGTCCTATTCTGAAGCAGTGGATTATTGCAGACAGAGTGGTTATATGACACAAAAATAATTTTTCAGGAGGTTTATTATGATTAACAGTACAGCTTATTATAACGATTTTTGGAACGAAATGAGAGGAAAACAGGCAGTTACGGACAGCCTTTATAACAACCGTGAAAGCAAGACAAATGCGTACCATCTGCCCGGAGAATCAAATAAAAAATATATGGCAGTACTACAGAAAGAAAGTGCAGTCCGTCAGCTGGCAACCGTTGTGAATGCGACCAGAAGTGACAGCCGTCTTTGGACATTTGACTGTGAAGGTCAGGCTGAATGGGGCGATATGGTCAATCTGGAGGGCATGGATAACGAGGACGATTTTCAGAGATTTGAAGTACAGGCATACCGATTGTCCGAGCTTGTCAGACTTGGATTGGAGTTCGCTTCTGACCAGTCCTTTGCCATAGAGGATTATGTAATCAGGAAAATGGCACGTTGTTTTGGCACAAGCGAGGAACAGGCGTTTATCAACGGAACAGGGGAAAATCAGCCGACAGGTATTCTGCACGCCACTGACGGAGCAGAAACGGGCGTGACGGCAGAGAGTGATTCTGCTATCAGCTATGATGAAATCATCAAACTGTATCTATCCGTGGATAAGAAATACCGTAAACATGGTACATGGCTTATGAATGACGAAACGGCTCTGGCACTCCGTACCCTCAAAGATTCAGCCGGAAACTATCTGTGGAAGGAAAGTGATGAAACGATTTTCTCAAAACCTGTGCAGATTGTTGATTCCATGCCGTCTATCGGAAAGGGGCAGAAAGTAATCGCATTTGGAGATTTCAGCAATTACTGGCTCGTTCAGCGTTTTCCGCTGACTATCCGCACACTGAAAGAAAAGTTTGCCATGCGTGGACAGGTAGGATATCTGGGATGTGAGTATCTGGATGGAAAGTTGATCCGTAAGGATGCAGTCAAGGTACTTCAGATGGCAGCAGACTAAGCAGTTGGGGCTGGGGAAATACTGCAGCCCGTATGGAAGGAGGATTGCACATGGCAATAGAAAAACATGATACTACGGAAAATACACTTGTCCCTGTGAGTGAAAAGTACACACTGACAATCAAAGAAGCAGCATCGTATTTTAATATCGGGACAAAGAAAATGCGTAGACTGGCAGAAGATAACAGAGGAAGATTTGCGGTATTCAGCGGAAACAGGTATCTGATTATCCGCCCGCAGTTTGAAAAATTTATCAGTGCTTCTTCGGAGATATAATTCCGTTTGTCTGCCGAAAGTAGTTGATATTATCAGCGTTCAGAGTGATATATAGTATGACCTCGAAAACCCTTGAAAACAGCCACTTTTGGCAGAAAGGAAGTACTTTTGTGGCAAGACCAAGTTTAGCAGAAAAGGATATTTTGAATCCTTCTGAGGCAATTGAATATTTTGTTTTGAGCCGGAGAAAATTTTATGATTTATTGAATAATACGGATGGGGAAGATTTTCTGGCATACTACGGAGAACGCAAGCTGATTCTTCGTGTAGCCTTTGAAAGGTATCTGCATAACCATCCAGAACTAAGGAGGCGGGTATAATGGCAAAGGCAGGAAGAGGACTGACAAGGCGGGATTCCAAGCGTAGAGTATTAAGACCGGGAGAAAGCGTAAGAGCGGATGGAAAATATCAATATAAATATCACATTGATGAAAAACCACATTTTGTATACAGTTGGAAACTAGAGCCTACGGACAAACTTCCAAAGGGCAAGAAGCCATGCCTCTCCCTTCGTGAATTGGAAAAACAGGTAAACACAGATTTGGATTTGCTTGTAAATATCGTGGATGAACAGATGACAGTCTGTGAACTTGTAGACCGATATTTGAAAACAAAGACCGGAGTAAGGCAAAGCACGAAACAGGGATATGTTACAGTACAGAGATTACTTACAAAGGAAGCATTCGGTAAAAAGATGATACGAAGTGTGAAAACTTCCGATGCAAAACTGTTCCTTATAAAATTGCAACAGGAAGATGGGAAAAGCTACAGTTCCATTCATACCATTCGGGGAGTGCTGCGACCAGCTTTTCAGATGGTGGGGGATGATGATATTCTGGTAAAGAATCCATTTGGATTCCAACTTGCCGGAGTACTGGTAAATGATGCAGTTACAAGAGAGGCAATTTCCAAAGATCAGATGAGAAAATTCCTAAAGTTTGTGCATGACGATGTGGTGTACTGTAAATACTATGAAGTAGTGTATATATTATTTCATACAGGAATGCGAATATCGGAATTTTGTGGATTGACGCTGAAAGACATTGATCTTGAAAATAGAACCATAAATATCGACCATCAGTTGCAGAGAACATCAGATATGCGGTACATCATAGAAACCACAAAGACGGATGCCGGAACAAGAGTATTACCAATCACGGAGGATGTGGCACAGATGTTTCAGGCAATCATTGAGGATAGAAATGCACCGAAAGTGGAGAAAGCCATAGATGGATATAGTGGATTCCTGTTTTACGATGATAATGGAATGCCACTTGTTGCGATGCATTGGCAACATCGATTTAATCATATGGTCGGCAGATACAATGACATTTACCGGGTGCAGATGCCAAACATTACGCCTCATGATTGAGTTATAATAAGGACAAGTTAGAAAACCCTAGGAAATACAGGGGGTTGCACTAATTTAGTCCTTATTTTTAATTCCCTGAAAAGGGGATAAATGAGGCAGCGCTGTCATTCCAGAATACGAATTATTGTAAGTCCAGAACACTGGATATGGATTTGCATACCACGAAAGCGGTGATAACTGAATATACTTATTTTTAGGACTGAATTAGCTCGCACGGACATTAGTTCCGTCTGTCTGGTTCAGTCCTCTTTTTTATTTGAGATCAAAGAAAGGTGATAAAGAATATGGCAAAAATTATATCAGTAGTAAACCAGAAAGGCGGAACTGGAAAATCCGCATGTGCAGCAAATCTTGGTGTAGGGTTGGCTCTTATGAATAAGAAGGTGTTAGTCGTGGATGCTGATCCGCAGTCAGATGTGTCTGCTGGATTTGGATTCCGTGACTGCGATAATAGTAATGAAACATTAACAACGCTGATGGAAATGGTGTTGAGTGATGAAGATATTCCGGAGAACTGCTTTATCCAGCATACAGAGGAAGGTATTGATATTATATGTTCCAATATTGGATTGGCAGGAACAGAAGTACAGCTTGTGAATGCAATGAGCCGTGAGTTTGTCCTGAAACAGATATTAAACAGGGTAAAAGACCGGTACGATGCAATTTTGATAGATTGTATGCCATCCTTGGGTATGATCACCATCAATGCCCTGGCAGCGTCGGATGAAGTGTTGATTCCGGTAGAAGCATCCTATCTTCCAATCAAGGGATTGCAGCAGCTCTTGAAGACAATCGGAAAAGTCAGAAGACAGATTAACCCGAAACTGCAGATTGCCGGTATCCTTTTCAGTATGGTGGATGTCCATACAAATGATGCCAGAAACAACATGGAATTGCTTCATAATGCCTATGGAAATCAGATTCATGTGTTTGACAATTATATTCCATTTTCTGTCAGGATGAAAGAAGCGGTCAGAGAGGGACAGAGTATTTTTAAATACGAACCAAAAGGTAAAGTTGCGAAAGCATATATGAGTTTTACGGAGGAGGTTCTTGAACATGGCAGGTAAAAAGAAATCAACGCCAATCCCGTTACAGTCATTAGATGCCCTGTTCGGAACGACAAGTGAGGAACAGGCAGGCATCCAACAGATTGCTCTGGATAATCTGCATCCTTTCTCAAATCATCCTTTTAAGGTTCTGGATGATGACAAAATGGCTGAGTTGTCTGAGAGTGTAAAGACGCATGGAGTTTTGGTGCCTGGTATTGTAAGAATAAAGGATACTGGTGGTTATGAAATTATAGCAGGTCACCGCCGCAAGAGGGCGTGTGAGATAGCAGGCTTGAAAACCATGCCAGTTATTATTAAGGACCTGACAGATGATGAATCGACTGTGATTATGGTTGACTCAAACATCCAGCGTGAAGAACTGTTAATAAGTGAAAAGGCATTTGCCTATAAGATGAAATATGATGCATTGAAACGTCAGGGCAAACGAAGTGATTTAACTTCTTGCCAAGTTGGCAAGAAGTTGGCGGCAGAGGATATCAGCCAAAATTCAGAGGATAGTACACGGCAGATTCTCAGGTATATCCATCTGACGGAATTACATCCGGTTCTTCTGGATATGGCTGATCATAAACAGCTCCCGTTTAATACTGCTGTTGAATTATCATATTTAAAAAAAGAGGAGCAGGATATATTGCTGCAGTATATGGGTAACCATGAAATGGTTCCATCCATGAAGCAGGCACAGGAAATGAAGAAGTGTTCTAAGGAACATTTACTGACATATCCGGAAATTGATAATATTTGTTGCCAGGGTAAAACAGAGAAATTACAGGTGAAGCTGCCGGAAAAGAAGCTCCGGATGTTTTTCCCGGAGAGTTATACAAAAGAGCAGATAGAAGATGTGATTTTTAAATTGTTAGAGGAATGGGCAGACAATAAGGAGCGTGTTCAAAATGACAATCGTGGATGTGATTAAGAAGGCATTGTTACCACTGGCAGCTATGGCATTCTGGCTCTGGATGGTAAAAACGATTATGGGAGTGACCGGGAATACAGATTTATTTATGTTCCTGTTCCTTGCAGGGCTTCCGTTTGGAATACATAAAATGTGTATCATTTTAATCCCCAGAGGCTATGATGTTGGGGGTACTGTTGGAATGATCGCATTGAGTGTTATTGTGGGTGGTTTATTGGGAAGCCTTATGATCCCATATTATATTGTGAGGGCAGTCTATGTGACCATCCGGTATATAGTAAAAAGATAATGAATAGTAGATTTGAGGCAGGCTTGCGAAAAACAAATTCGTAAGCCTGCTTTTTTTTGTGCGATAAAGCTGAAAAGTACAAAGCCAAACTTGTTTGGATTCATATTTGACAGCTAACGGTCATTGAGCAGCAAAGCTGCGAAATGTGCGATAAAGCAGGCAATTCAGGGGGAATCCCCTTTTGCATAAAGAAAAAGACGGAGGAAAACGAACATGAGAGAGCGAATCAAGAACAAACAGATTACGAAAGAAATCAGAGGGCAGCTTCCGGTTATTACACCGGTTATGTTCCGGGAAAGGGGCTGTTCTTATTGCCCTTATTATGCAGGAAGTTATGAAAAATTTCCAAGATGCATGATGGCATCCTGTGCCTGGGATGATGAAGAAGAACATTTCCATCCAGTTCTTCGCCAGATGCTTCCGGAATTTAAAAGGAAGATGGAGAAAGCAGAAGAGAAATATCTGGAATTAAAAACTGCCTATGAACTGCTTATGAGTATGTTTGAGGCTGAAATGGCACAGGAGGAACTGGAAAAGGATGAATGTTACGACTGTTGTTATGCCAAGTGTGGTCCATGTATCGGGCTGTGCTACAAAACACTGAAAGGATAGGAGGATGCGAGGTAATGAATACAGCAATTATTTCCGGAAGACTGGTTCGTGATCCGGGCTATAACGAGACACAGAATGAGAAAGGTCTTCATAAGATTGCCAAGTTTGTACTGGCAGTCAGAAGGAATTACTCAGACGATGTCAGTTTCATTCCGGTGAAAGCCTTTGCAAAAAAAGCGGAGTTTGTCCGTGATTATCTGGTGCAGGGGACAAAGGTGATGGTAGAGGGTGAAATCGTAACCGGCAGTTACGATAATAAAGAGACCGGCAAAAAGGTATATACGACAGAACTTTTTGCAGACCGTATCGAGTTTGCCGGTGCAAAAGTACAGGAGAAAATGCCGGAGCCGATGGAAGGGGATGGTTTTCTGAACATCCCGGAATCTATGGAAGAAGAAATGCCGTTTCGATAGGAGGATAAGCCAATGGTAATGTTAAATAAAGAGTACATGATCAACCACATGAGAAATGAAAATGGTTCCATCAATATCAAAAATGTAGTATTGGCGGCTGCCTGTGAAGCAACCGAGCTGTTCCAGTGCCTGATTGTAATGGACAGCAACTTTACAGATTGGAGCCGTTTTGTTGACCGTCTGGAGAAGAACGTGGAAAGACAGGACTATGAAAAAGTCCATGAACTCTGCCAGACCATGTATGCCATGAGGCATCTGTCAGAAGAACTGGAAGGGTTGTATCTGGTAAGGGATGATGCAGAGCTTTGTTCCCTGTATTATCAGATTTTTGTGGGAATGCTGGATTTGACTGTTTTCTCAACAGAGGCAATGGTCGATCTGAATGGAGGGAAGCATGATGAGTAATCAGGATTATATGCCGGTAGAGTGCCTGCTGGTGCCAAAGGCACTGTTTAAGGATGCGAGATATTGCTCTTTATCCATTACGGCAAAAGTATTATACAGCCTTATGCTTGACCGGCTGAGATATGCAGCACAAAACAAATGGATTGACCAGAAAGGGAAACTGTATGTGATTTATCCCAAAAGTGAAATGATCAGGGATCTGAATAGCACCAGGTACCGGGTAGATTACGCTGTTTCGGAACTGGAAAGTATGGGAAACATGGTTCGGGTTGTTAAAGACAATGGCAGACCGAACCGTTTCTATATAAATGATATTTCAAAGATGAATGAGGAGGAAAAGACTATGATGACAATCAATGATTTAATGACAATGGTAGGCCCGGAGGAGGCAGAAGAAATCATGGACAAGATGGTGACAGCTGCCAGGGAAATTGTGGATGACCTTATGAAAAAAGGCTACATCGAGATTATCAGGGAAGGCTGTCCGGAGGGAGGGTCTCTCGAGGATGGTGTACCGCCAATTGATCTGGGAGAGGACGAGTTTAATCCGGAAGATTTAAGTCCGATGGAATTCAGATGCTACTGTGATGAGAACGGTAACCTGGATGATGAGGCAATCGAAGATGATGCCAGTGAATTTGGTATGGACCTGGCTTTCGGTGTCATTGAATTACTGGAAAATGATCCGGATAGAATTGAGGCAATCCGCCAGTATTTCAACCATGTTTACAAGATGGAATCCATGAAGAGATTTATGGCTGTCGTAGAGACAACGGCTGTGATCTGCGGAAATTCCCCGGAATGGATCGAAGATATGCACGCCTGCAACAAAGGTGCCAGACGTATCTACCTGAAAGAACTGGTAAGCGTGTTCAATATGTACCTGAATATGTTCAAGAACAAAGAGATGGAATAATGAGGATGAAAAAATGGATTATGAATACTTCCGGGTAGAAGAATCCGAGCAGTTTTCATTTTTCCGTATTCCCAAGGCACTGTTTACAGAAAAGGAATTTGAAGGTCTGTCCACGGATGCAAAGCTTCTGTATGGTATCCTGCTGGACAGGATCAACCTTTCAAAGAAAAATGGCTGGGTGGATGCTGACGGTTATGTGTATATCATCTACACGGTAGCTGAACTTCAGGAAGTGCTGCACATGTCACACACAACGGTCACAAAGCTTCTTAGGGAGCTTGACAGTGTACATGGCATCGGTCTGATCGAACGCTATCGACAGGGCTGCAACCGTCCATCGGTGATATATGTGAAGAACTTTGTAAAACGCATCCGGGCAAAACCGGCAGTTTATTATCCTTCTGGAACGCAAGAAATTTGCTGTCCGGAACGCAAGAATCTGGCAGTCCGGAATGCAAAAAACTTGCTGTCCGGAACGCAAAAAAATGGAAGTCCGGAGTGCAAGAAATTTGCCACAAATAATACTGATATAAATAAGACTGATAAGAATGATACTGACAGGAGTAAGAGCCGCTCTTCGGAAAAGGAAAGCACCTGTCTGTACGGACGGTTTGGAAATGTCCGGCTTTCCGTGGAAGAAAACCGGGAGCTGCGGAAACTGTATCCGTATGACTTCCAGAGGATGATTGACCAGCTTTCTGCTTATATGAAATCCACTGGAAAAACCTATCAGGATCATTTCGCAACGATTCTTCTCTGGGCAGGAAGGGAAGAACTGAAAACCGGTTCTGGAAGATATGACTTTGAGGAAGGAGAGAGTCTATGACAGATAGCAGGAATGTGGCTGATTTTCTTGGGGAAGACGGATGCCTCCGGTGTGGTGTATGCGGGAAACGGAAACAGCTGAGGATCAATTTTATGGGAAGGGACCGTGTAGTGGGCTGCCTGTGTGACTGCGAGGCTCAGGCAAGAAAAGAAAAAGAAGAGCAGCTCCGTAGGGAAGAAGCCCAGAGGGAGCTTTACCAGAGAAAATCGGTAGGACTTAGAGACCGGAGGTTCTGGGAATGGCGATTTGAAAATGATAATGGGTCAAATGATAAGATGCTCATTGCCAGGCAGTATGCAAAAAACTGGGAGAAGATGAAAAAAGAAAATGTAGGGCTTCTCCTGATGGGTCCGGTGGGGACTGGGAAGAGCTTCTTTGCCGGGTGTATTGCCAATGCCCTTCTGGAACAGGGGGAGCGGGTGATGATGACGAACTTCTCACGTATCCTGAATGAAATGACAAACTATCAGGCAGATAAAAACCAGATTGTGCAGAATCTGGTGGATTACCCGCTTCTGATTATTGATGACCTGGGGATAGAACGTAATTCAGAGTTTGCCCTGGAGCAGATCTATAACGTGATTGACAGCAGGTACTGTAAAATGAAGCCTCTCATCATCACAACAAATCTCGGGTTGAATGATATGAAAGATGAATCGCTGGATGTAGCCCATAAGCGGATTTACAGCAGAATATTGGAGATGTGTGTGCCTGTCTATTGTGGCGGGGCAGACAAAAGAAGGGAAGAAGGAACGGAAAAGCTCGGTCGGATGCAGAGTCTGATCAGTGGCTGATCGGTTCTTTTTTGATGAAAGGGGTGATACCAATGGTCTTAGGTTGGGACAGCACGTAATACGCTGAAAGGAGGGAAATTCATGCAGGAAGAAGTAACACAGAAAACGGTGACTTTTTGTGTGCGTACCACAAAAATGACGGCAGATGTGCTGAAAAAAGTGATTGCCGCATACCTGCGGCATCAGAAACAGAAAAGTGCTGAGAAAAAAGCACAGAAAAATCAGCCGAAACAGGGGAAAATCACGGTGAAGGAGCTGGCAAAGCAGAATGCCGGGATGACGAATATTGAGATCACACCCAAGAATATCAAGTCTTTTGAACGGTATGCCAGGAAATACGGGATCAATTATGCCCTGAAAAAGGATAAGACCAAAGATCCTCCGGTTTATCTGGTGTTCTTTAAGGGACGTGACCAGGATGCGATCACCGCTGCTTTCCGTGAATTTTCCCAGAAAGAGATCCAGAAGGCGAACCGTCCTTCCATCCACAAACGTCTGGCAGCATACAGGAGTATCGTTGCAGGGAAGACGAAGGGCAAAGCCAGGAATAAGCATCAGGAGGTATCCCGGTGAGAAAACTCACGATAGGGGGTCTGACTAACAAGCTGAAAGCAAAAGCCAGAGTTACGCTGTCCGCTTTGGATATGAAAAAGCTTATTCTGACCAATGTTCCATATCTTTTCATCTTTTTGTTTGCAGACAGGGCATCCTGTTTGTATCGGGCAAGCCCCGGGGTAGATATGGGGAACAAACTTTTATATGCCATGGAGCACGCTGATCGGATCCTGACCGGGTTCCTGCCAAGTCTTTACTACGTGGATCTTCTGGTGGGGGCCGGGATTGCGGCAGTTGTGAAGATACTGGTCTGGCAGAAACAGGCAGATGCAAAAAAACTCCGAAAAGGAGTGGAGTATGGTTCAGCTAGGTGGGGAACAGCGGAAGACATCAAACCATTTATGGCAGATGATTTCTGGATGAATATTCCGCTGACGGCAACAGAATCCATTACCATGGAGAGCCGTCCGAAGAACCCAAAGTTTGCCAGAAATAAAAACATCTGCGTCATCGGCGGTTCCGGTAGTGGAAAAACAAGGTTTTTCGTAAAGGTCTCTATTATGATGATGAACTGTTCCATGGTCATCACAGACCCGAAGGGAACACTGATCGAAGAATGCGGGAAGATGTTAGCCATAGGACCGCCAAAGAGAGACAAGCATGGAAATGTTGTGAAAGATAAATCCGGGAAGGTGGTGCATGAGCCTTATGTGATTAAGGTCTTAAATACTATAAACTTTTCCAAATCGCTCCACTACAATCCGTTTGCCTACTTAAAATCTGAAAAGGATATCCTGAAACTGGTGACGGTTATCATTGCCAACACCAAGGGGGAAGGGGAAAAGGCAACCGAAGATTTCTGGGTCAAAGCAGAAAAACTGCTGTATACGGCACTGATTGCTCTGATCTGGTATGAAGGAGACGAGGATGAGAAGAATATGAACACCCTGATCGACCTTCTGAATGAAAGTGAGACCAGGGAGGATGACGAGAATTACAAAAA
>OLNL01001538.1_pt1 | contig 20783 bp, 16 predicted proteins | sample 1672181 | NCBI WGS metagenome assembly OLNL01 (sample SAMEA3136656, study PRJEB25190) | human gut metagenome | biome: human gut; feature: human-associated habitat; material: faeces | place: Austria | collected 2013
CATTCCACGATCTGACGAAGTACAGGAATCCTGAAATACTTAATCATGCTGCAGATAAGCCCAACCACAATAGCAAGCAACACACCGATCACTGCCATGTGAAGGGTAAGCTTTGCAGCCTCAACATAAAGAGGTGTCTGCTCGCGGATAAACTCAAAATCCATGGTTACGTTATTCTCCTTCTATATATTATGATTTACCGTCCTAATTAACGGCTTGAACGCTGATGCAGCTTATTCCTTTTTATAAGTCAGATAAATATTAAAATTTACTGCTTTTTGTGGTTGAAACAGGCAATTACTTGACTTAGGTAAAGCGTTACATCTGCGCATCTGTGAACTATCATAACATTTCAGGCGTCATCCTGCAAGCTTTTCATAAATTGCATTTGCAAGTCTGCTATGTCCCAACTCATCCAGATGCTCCTGATCTGCTTCACCGGGCCGGGCAAATTCCGAAGCCGGAAGGTATGAAACATTTCTTCTTCTGGCAATTTTCTCATACACCCGGGGCAGATTCCGTGACACTTCAATAGAATTCTTATCGAATTCCGGATCAAAATCCTCTTCCCAGATTCTCTCTCCAAGGTAGATGGGAGATACCAGCAATATTTTAGCATCCGGATTTACAGCCTTGATCTGATCAAGAAGCTGTTCAATGCCCTGTCCGATCACCTCCGGAGTTGCGCTGTATACGCTCTTACAGTCATTGGTACCAAGCATAAGAACAATGGTGTCTACTGGTCTGTGGCTTTCAAGGATTGCCGGGAGCATTTCTGTTCCTCTTCTTTCTGTGCGGAATGGATCATCAAATACTGTGGTTCTTCCGCAGAGACCTTCTTCGATTACACGGTAACCTTTCTCTCTTACTCTGTCATCCAAAATGCTGGTCCAGCGGGTGCCCCATCCATATCTCTGATTGGATGTTCCCGGGATTAAACCGTATGTATTAGAATCACCAAAACATAGGATCTGTTTCATGTCTTGTCACCTTCTTATCTAATTACTATTTCCTTGTTTTCATATTGATTTGATAGGGATACTATACAATCTTTATTTTTATTTGTCAATCCCTTTTTTATTTTTTTTATAATACATCTGGAAAAACAGAAAACAGGAAACAACTTGACGAAAACAGGCACACGGGAATATGATTAAAATAACAGTAAACCTTCATTTCATACAAAGGGGGAGTGACTATGTAGATACATGAATTGGTATAACTATCTGTAAGGTAAAAAGCTAAAGAAGGGATGTGTGAATGAATGAAAGAAAATTGCATACGAAAACATTCGGTATCTGTATTAATGGCAGTGTTTCTGATATTTGCTATCTGCCTCTTATCAGCAAAACCAGTCTGTACATTTGCAGCTTCCGATGCTCCGGGCAGGGTAAAGCTGCAGAAAGTTACCACACCAGCCTATGGGCAGGTAAAGATTACTTGGAAAAAAGCCACGAATGCAACTGCCTATTATATTTATTATAAAGAAGCAACCGCCGGAAAATGGAAAAAACTAGCTTCTGTAAAATCAGATAAAACCGGCTATACTCATAAAGCTTCTGCTAAATATCCTCTTACAAATGGGAAAACCTATTCCTATACTGTCAAAGCCTACAACAGTATTTCGAAAAAAACAGGAGCATATGATAAAAAGGGAAGGATGGTACAGATTCTGCCGGAAACAGTAAAGCTGAAAACTGCCAATGTCAATGCTGATCAGATTTCTGTAGATCTGACCTGGAACAAGGCCAAGGGATGCGACTCCTATGATATTTATCGGAGAACCTACCGAAGTGCATGGAAAATGGTCGCCAGAGTAAAAGGAAATGCATTGAAATATACAGATCCTGTGCCGCGCCGGGGATGGGCAAATTACTATACAGTATGCGGATATGACAGCCGGACAGATACAAGAGGTAACCGTTCCAACATTATTTCTGCAGTTCTTGATTCACCAGTCTTTACTTTTCCAACTGTCCGGGCAGCCTATGTAGATGTTTTACGCGGAATACAGGCTGGAGATTCCCGGGACCTTTTTGAGGGACTACAGGATGTTGGAACAAATATAGAATATTTTGTTTATGATATTAACAAGGATGGAATTCCTGAATTAATTGTAGGCTGTGACCGCATCTGGGATGAAGAAGATAAATCTTATATCCGAAAGTTCTGTCAGGTCTATGAATGTATAAAAACATCTAATGGATATCAGACAAAAAAGCAGGGAACTTATTTGTGGGATCCACAGCTGTGTACAAAAGGAAATTATTTATTTGAAAATTATTATTGGTATTCCAAGGCAGTGAATCTAAAACATATATGTTTCATAGAGAATGGAACATTTAAAAAGTATGGCGAAATTCTGCAGTATACAGTGGGCAGTAAGGAACTGAAAGATTTTGATGCCAGAAACCCAATGCCTGTATGGACAAAGGTCACAGATACCAGTGCGCTGAATGGATTGTAAATCAGAAGGGAGGCTGTAGAAAATGAAAATCAGGAAAAATAGTTTATTGTTGATAATGATACTGACAGTTATCTGGCTGGGAGTTACCGGCGTATCTGCTTCTACGCTCCTGCCTGCAGATGTTGAGAACCCATCTTCAGGTTGTACCCTCTTAGGGGTAAAGGGCGAGTATATTACAGAAATTCCCCAGGCTTTGAAAAGAATTAATGAGATCCGTAAAGAAGCCTGTCAGGAGGGTGTACAGAATCCCAATACCGGAGCTCCGTTGAAACCCTCAGATTATATTCCGATCAAATGGTCCTCTGATCTGGAATACATTGCAAGGATCCGTGCGGCAGAATCCGGAATTACAATGGCACACAAAAGAACAAATGGAAAGGATTGCTTTCAGATTGTAAGTCCGGCACATGTACGAAGTTATGGGGAAGTACTTGCATGGAATCAGGGAAAAACCATGACTGCCGGAATTGAACAGTGGTATCAGGAAAAACAAGACTGGATAAATCAGACACCGGGAGCAGTAACCGGACATTATACGCAAATGATAGATCCGTTAAATACCTACATAGGAATGGGAACATTTTACTCAGAAGACATGCAGTGGCCAAACACAACAGCCGGTGAATTTTCCTCTGAATCAGGTCTGGATGAAACTCAGGGTACTGCAGTAAAGAATTGTGTACAGATTCTGGAATTCTCCAATTCTTACTGCAGCGGTGAATATAAAATATCCGGCAACCTGTCTCCAAAAGCAGACCAGTCTTCCACATTAAAAATGACCACAGATATTTCTCTCAGAAACGGATTGGGTTACGTTTCCACACTGAAAAATTTACAGGTGCCGGGACAGATTACCTGGAATTCTTCTGATGAGAGCATTGCATCTGTAGACAGCAATGGTCAGATTACCATTCATACCTGTGGAAAAGCAACGATCACTGCCACTGATACTATGGGACACAAGGCAGAGACTACCCTGGAGGGTAAGCACAGTTGGGATAAGGGAAAAATCACGAAAAAGCCCACTGCTTCTACAAAAGGCGAAAAAGTTTATACCTGTCAGATCTGTCATGAAAAAAGAACAGAGGAAATGCCACCTCTTACCACAGATACACCTGGAAAACCAGTATTGAATAAGATTTCCTCTCCTGCTTATAATAGAATTCAGATCAGCTGGAAAAAAGCCCTGAATGTATCAAAATATGTAATTTATTACAGAAAAACCGGTACAGCCAAATGGACGCAGCTTGCAACTGTGAATTCTGCTACAGCCAAGTATATCCATACATCTTCCAAAAAATATCCGATTATTGTAGGACAGAAATACGATTATACAGTAAAAGGCTATAATCAAGTTTCAAACAAGTACAGTTCCTATGACACCAAAGGTCTGACCGCCAAAACACTGCCAGCTACTCCGCAGCTTATAAAAGCAGTGATCAATTCCGACAACACAGTAACAGTCAGCTGGAAAAAGGCAGGTGGATGTAACTATTACAAAATATACCGGAAAACTACATTGGGTAAATGGACACAGATTGGTTCAGTGAAATCTTCTGTTTTCAAATTCACAGATAAAAGTCCGGTTGCAGATATGCAGAATACTTACACAGTAAGAGGCTATTACAGTAAAACAAAGGCAGCAGGCAGATATGATGAACAGGGAGTAAGCGTGAATATGACAACTGCGGACAAACCGGTTGATCCCACACCTTCGCAGCCCGCAGTTCCTACTCCAATTCCCATTCCGCCAGGGGTACATCCCACATTGATCACAAATATCAATCTAAGCCGTCATTCTATTAACATGACAACAAAAGGCCAGAGAGTAATGATCGATTCCATGGTTTTACCCGGTAAAGTTTATTATGGTATGCTTGGCTGGGCCAGCAGTAATCCATCTGTAGCAACAGTAAGTGGCTATGATAATCTGGCTTCCTACTGCACTCAGGTCACAGCCGTTGGAAATGGAACAGCTGTGATCACTGCCTATGCCTTAGATGGTTCAGGAGTAACTGCCCAATGTAAAGTAACCGTAAATTATAAGGATGACAATGGCACTTCCGAGCTGCCTGAAATCCCGGAAGATAAAAACACACCATTTGTTAAACTAAAATCCATTAAATTAAGCAAAACATCTATTACAATAAATGATAAAAATAAGGATTATTGTATCAAGACTACATTCAGCCCAGAAAATGCTACAACAAAAGCGTGCCGATGGACATGCAGCGATAATTCTGTAGTTCTGGTGAATATCGGATGGCCCACTATATTCAGTGAATCCCATCTGACACCTGTCAGCAACGGAACTGCAGTTTTAACTGCACATGCGCTGGATGGCTCCGGAGTGATCGCGAAATGCGTGGTAACCGTAAACTGCTTCTGAACTGAATAACCACTCCAACTCTAAAACAAGAAAACTACTGTATATAAGCTGAACTTTTTTCCGGCTTTATACAGTAGTTTTTATTTATTTCTCTCTAAACCATTCCTTCATCACATCAAAAATTTTTATAAGCTCTTCGTCACTGATCACATATGGAACCATAGAGTACATGTAGTTCAAAAATGGCCTGCTGAACACACCCCGTTCATAAGCAAACTGCTGGAAGCCTTCCAGATCTCTAGAATCATGAACCTCCACGCACACACAGCCACCCATGATCCGGACTTCTTTGATCCGTGGATCTGTGAATGCTTCCATCTCGCCACGTGAAACCTGTTCAATATGACGGATTTTACTCATATAATCTTCACGCTCAAAAATCTCAATCCCCTTCAAAGCCACAGCACATGCCAGCGGGTTTCCCATAAAAGTAGGACCATGCATCAGGGCAAGTCTGTCATCATCACTGTAAAAGGCATCAAATACCTTGTGATTTGCCACAGTGACAGCATGACCAATATATCCTCCTGTAAGGGCCTTTCCAAGAACCAGGATATCCGGCAGAACAAGATCTGCCACAAAGCGATTACCTGTGCGGCCAAACCCGGTTGCAACCTCGTCAAAAATCAAAAGAACATCATACTGGTCACACAATTCTCTTGCTCTCTTCAGGAATGAAATATCATACATCCGCATTCCTCCTGCTCCCTGTAAAAGAGGCTCCACAATAAAGCAGTTCAGACGGTCATGATACTGTTCAAATGCCTCCTCCAGGGCCGGAATCTCAGTGGGAATATGGACAACACCCTCTTTTTTGTCAAAAGCGAAATGATAATCCTCGTCATCACCAACTTCCATTGCCTTAAATGTATCCCCGTGATATGCATGTTCAAGAGCCAGCACTAACGGGCGCTTTCTTCCCTGATTGGTGTTGTATTGAAGGGCCATTTTAAGTGAGACCTCCACTGCAACACTTCCTGAATCTGAAAAAAAACAATAATCCAGATCTCCTGGCAGAAATTCCTGCAGCTTCGCAGAAAGCTTTTCCACCGGCTCATGTGTCAGTCCCCCAAGCATTACATGACAAAAACGGTCTGCCTGTTCCTTGATCGCTTCTGTCAGTTCCGGATGCTTATATCCATGAATCATACACCACCAGGAAGATATAGAGTCTATCAGCTTCTGATCTTTTGTATAAAGATGTACACCCTCTGCATCCAGAATCTTATAGGGAGCTTTCATTGTTTTCATTTGTTCATAGGGATACCATATCATTTGATCTTCACCTCATCATAAAATTCTGCCAGTACATCTGCATCTATATCAAGATCCTTCGCATTATCCTGTACTTTTGCAATAACCGGAAGGCCTGTCATATATTGGCACATAGCAATATTATCCTCTTCCATAATATTTCCGGGATGGTAATGGTTAAAAATAATACCTTTGATTGGAAGGGAATGGACTTTCATATACTCAGCAGTCAATACAACACTGTTTATTGTACCAAGCCCTGCATCTGCCACCAGAATACTGGAAAGCTCAAACTCTCTTATCACATCTTCAAGCTGGATTTTGCGTTCATCAAAACAGAGCGGACAGAGGATACCGCCACTTCCTTCCATGGTAATATATTCATAATCATTTGCTGCCTTCAAAAATCCTCTTCGCACAACATCAAGATCCACCGGATTACCCTCAACTCTTGAAGCAAGATGAGGAGACCAGGCATTTTCATATACATAGGGACACATATCATCCAGAGACTGGGAAATACCAGACATCTCTTTAACAAAAAGTGCATCGCCCGGGATTAGACTTCCGTCTGCACGCCGGTCATTTCCACTCATTGCAGCTTTGTAATAAGCCGGATTTTTTCCTGCCTGTGCCAGTTTTTTTACGATCAGTCCTGAGAGATAGGTTTTGCCCATGTCTGTTCCTGTTCCTGTAATAAATACCGCTTTACTCATGATTCTTCCACTTCCTTCCAATATTCTGGTGTTACATTTCTGCCCATATCAGAGAGCATTTTTCGGTCGCTGCGGATGGTTGCGCAGGCAACAGTAGTCAGCATATTCCCTGTTATTGTAGCGGAGGCACCGGATTTAAAAGCGGTTTCCCCGTCATTGGTAAGAAGTGCCCGTCCGGCAGCAAGACGAATATTAGCCTCAGGATTAATATAACGAAAGAAGGCAATTGTCCGGAGGATATCCTGCTCTGAAAGCTGATCAAGATGTTCCAAAGGTGTTCCCGGAATGGGCATCAATGCATTGATCGGAATGGAGTCAATACCCAGCTCTGCAAGGCTGACTGCCATATCCAGACGATCCTCCCAGGTCTCTCCCATTCCTATGATGCCACCGGAACATGCACACATTCCTTCTGCCTTTACCTTTTTCAGAGTTTCAATCTTCATATCGTATGTATGTGTCGTACATATATTAGGAAAATTTCTCCGCGAAGTCTCAATATTATGATGGTAACTGGTTACTCCGGCTTCATGAAGACGATGCAGCTGTTCGGAAGAAAGAAATCCCATGGAAGCACAGAGATCGATATTGCATTCCTTATACATGGTTTCATAGGCATGAATCGCCTGATCAAATTCTTTTCCGGTCAGAGCCTTTCCTGCAGTGACAATGGAAAAACGATCAACGCCCTCCTCTTCATTCATTTTACATGCTTCCAGAATCTTTTCCTCGGGAAGAAAATCATAGATTTCACAGGAAGTATGGTGGTGTACTGACTGAGCACAATATTTGCAGTCCTCCGGACACCTGCCGCTGCGGCCATTGATAATGGAACAGAGATCTACCTTATCACCGATATATGCTTCGCGGATACGGTCTGCTCCTTCACATAACTCATCTAAATCACAGGTGAGAAAAAAAGAAAGATCATCTTTCCTTGTGATTCTGCGTCCATCAATAATTTCCTGTGCTAAAATAAGTGGATTCATTTTACAAGCTCCTCCCTTTCCAGTCTGACATTTGATTTTGAATCAAAAAGATATTGAAGCACTACCGGTCTGACACGTTTTGCAATAACAGCTCCCAGAACACTTAATGCAATGTCACCGGGTACAGCAAGAAGAAAACAATAAAGGATAAGCGGCCAGATTCCAATCGGTGTATCGATCACATAATTACAGATCACATAGTAATAAACCATTCCACAGGCATAGACGATCATCAGACCTGCCAAATTCGCAAGTAAATAGTGAAAAACTGTCTTCTGCTTAAGACGCTCTGCAATAAGTCCGGTCACGTATGTTCCCAGGCAGAACCCTATAATATAACCGAAGCTTGGCTTGAAAATATACCAGATCCCACCGCCCTCCGAAAAGATCGGAAGTCCTGCCAGTCCCAACAGCATATAGGCAACCACAGAAATCATACCCCTTCTGGATCCCAGAAACAATCCGGCAAGCATAGTGAACAGGTACTGCAGTGTAAAGGGAACTACAGGTACAGGGATTTTAATAAACGCACCTGCTGCAATCAACGCCGTAAAAAGACCGCAATAGATCATGCTTTTTGTTTTAGTCATTTGTAAACCTCCATATGTTTTATGGTTTACTATTTTAAAGTATAGAGAATTGATTGTCAACTTTTTTTGTTTGTATAGTTTACGATTTGACTAAAAAATATATCAGATGGGGGATTAACTCCCATCTGATATATTGATCCGTAAATCTGAATTAGCCTTTCATTTTCTCTTTTACATCATCCGGTACATCAATCAGACCAAACCGGTAAAACATTCCATAGATGTAAGTCACACCTCGGATATCACCCAGAGATTTGGGACGATCAACGACCGCTCCCATCTCTCTTATATTATGAAAGGCAAGGCGAACAGAACTCCATGCCAGACTCTTACTCTTTTCCCGGCGGTCAATCCATAGTTCTTTCGTGTATTGTCCATTTCTTCCTTTTCGTACTTCATAGGAAAATGGTAATCCGGAGTAGGTTTTAAATTTCACTTTCTGATAGAGCAGAACCACCTCCCACAGATGTTCCTCAGTTGGTTCTGCCCTCAGCCTGCGGGTTTTATATGTTATTTTTTCTTCCATAGAGTTCCCAATTATCAAGAAGCTGGTGAATCAGCTTTGTTTATCAATATAGCTAAAAATGTATCAATAGTTATTTACTGGTTTTACCTTTTACTGAAGACCAGCTGCTGTATATTTTTTTACCATTTGTATCATACTTATATGAACGTATCTTGTAATAATAGGTTTTACCTTTCTTTAATTTGGAATTTGTATATGTTACAGTAGAACCCTTCTTTATCACTTTGATTTTTTTGTAAGAACCCTTTTTACCGGTTTTTCTGTAAATTTCATAACCTTTGGCATTTTTTTGTTTTTTCCATGTAATGACCAGTTTGTTTTTGGATTTGCTGGAAATACCGGTTATTACAGGCTTGGAAGGCTTACTGACAGAAGGAGCCGGTGTAACTGTAGGTTTCGGAGTACCTGAAGGAAGTGGAGATACTGCCGGAGTTGCAGTTGGCATCGGGGTTGCCGTAGGCGTTGGAGCAGCTGTAGTAGGAACTGGTGCTGCAGTTGGCTTTGGTGCTACAGTTGGTTTTGGAGTTGCAGTTGGCTTTGGTGCTGCAGTTGGTTTTGGTGCTGTAGTTGGTTTTGGAGTTGCTGTAGGAATTGGAGTTGCCGTAGGAACTGGGGTAGCCGTAGGAACTGGAGCTGCTGTTGGAACTGGGGTAGCCGTAGGAACTGGAGTTGCGGTAGGAACCGGGGTAGCCGTAGGAACCGGAGTTGCGGTAGGAACCGGAGTTGCGGTAGGAACCGGAGCGGCAAGTCCTTCGATGGTAAATGTAAACTGCTTGGCTTCTCCGGATGTCTGTACAGTAACCTTCTTACCATTCGCAGCCCAATCCATATGATTTAGCGCATAAGCAATAATTCCGTTCTGGATGCCGGATATACTTGGCGGATAAGTGGCATTATCAGCAGCAATGGTAAATGTGGTTTTTCCGGCATTCAGATTTTCTTGGATTCGGGTAATATAGGATTTGGCCCAGAGTTCAGCATCTCCTGATCTGACAAAATAATTGTCTGCCAGACTTGTGGAACGGGTACTATAACCACTTTGGGTATAAATTTTACTATGTCCGGGATGTGCAATAGCCATAAGCTCATCAGAAAGACCAAAATACAACCGGGTCTGGTCAAAATTATACCACTGATCCTTAGAATCATCCCAGGTACAATCCACCTGATACCACTGTCCGTCAAGCTTCATGGCATTCCATGTATGACCATCATAGGTATCTCTTGTTTCTGCATTTTCAATGCCTGCTGCTGTCAATAATCGTGAATAAGCACTTTCATAAGCCTGGCAGGTACCCAGTCCCCGTGTCAAAGCACTTTCTGCTGAAGAATATTTCAGTGAATTATCATAATCCAGCTGCTTCAGGAGCCAATCGTGGAGCCACAGTGCTTTTTGGTAATCTGACCCGTCTGTCTGGCTGCTGCATTGTGCAACTGCTGATGATATAATTGAATTCACACTGGGATAATTAGTATCAGAAACAGAAATAGATGTATTGGAACGTAAATAATAAACGCCGGCATTTTTATCCATAAGATAAAATCTGAAATTATAAGTACCGGAAGCAGTCATTGTAAAAGTAAAGTCGTGAGAACTGCAGGCAGAGGTATAGTTCAGCCACTCACCTCGACTGGGATCAGCAACAGATTCGTACTGAAATACTCCCGGATCAGAATAGGATGGCGCGTCCATACGGAATAAATAATTGCCACTGCCGCCTTCTGCGGAAACATGAAATACAGTGGGCTGCCCTAATACGGGAGCATTCCATTCGACTTTTAATGTAATTCCGTTAGAAGTGGCTGTGTCACTGTAAGCATATGCAGACTCTCCCGCATTCGGAATTACCATATCATCTGACAGACTTAATTCAGATGTACTGCCATCACTGAATTCCTCCATTTCATTCACTGGATCTGAAACCTCAGCATCATTCTGTCCATAGCTTATGACAGAGCCAGATAAAACACTGGTGGATGCAAACGCAAATACAAGAAAATACGCCAATAGTTTTTTCTTCATACAATTTCCCCTCTCAAAAGTTTGTGGAAATTATTATACTATATTGGACAACATTCGAAAAGAGATTTTTAACGTAATTGGACATTTTGAGAAACAATCCCGGTTACGCTTGCCAGTCCGGGACAAAATCCGTATAATTTTTGTATAAAAATAAGCAGAAAGGACTCCTTCACTATGAGCCCCAAAAAACAGGTAAACCACAACATCCGCAAGCATTTTAACAGCATTATCTACAACATTTCCCGTTACACGGAAATTGCACTTTCCATTGTTATCCTTGTTGTGATTGCACTGGCCGGAATCCGCCTGATCATGGAAATTGCAGATACCTCTATTTCAACAATGGATACCCAGTTCTTTACCACGTTTCTCTCACAAGCATTGTCCCTGGTGGTAGGCGTTGAGTTTGTAAAGATGCTCTGCCAGCACTCTGCACAGACAGTAGTGGAAGTTCTGATGTTTGCCACTGCCCGACAGATGGTCGTTGAACATCTTGGACCAGGTGAAACACTGCTCGGCGTGATCAGTATTGCTGTTCTTTTCGCAATCCGTAAATATCTTATGACCGACACGGATGACATGAACTTGCGAAAGAATAAAGAAGATTAGAAACCTCATAGAGCCTGACTCTTGTGGGTCAGGCTCTACGAGGTGACAGAAAGTTTGAGTGTCTTATAAAAAATATTTTTCAATCAGACATTGATGTTCCTTGGTGCCTTTGTCATAATTGATTCCTACAAGCAGAATCTCACCTGTGTAGTCCAGAATTGAAGAAGGATATTTTTTATCTTTGATCTGCATCACGGCAGTCTGCGCATTTTGATTCCATTTTAACTCCACAATCAACGCCGGATAGGATGAACTGTATTCAGGCTTAGGGATAAAAACAAAATCTGCAAATCCGCGTCCTGTGGGCAGTTCCCGGACAGGTTTAAAATAGTAGTGCATTGCACTCAAATATGCAATGGTCAAAACACTACTCAGCGAGTTTTCATTGTTATACTGAATGGAGGACGCATACTCATTGTGGATTTTTTCAATCTGCGCAGCAACTGCTGCTCCATTCATATCCAATGTAGCATCAAGTAATTGCTCTGAATTTTTCTGGAATTCCAGCATCTCGTTCCAATGCTTGCTTTCAACAGCAGCGGTAAGTTCCTGTCGAATTTCTTCGTTCGGTACAAAGGCAGTCTTTAGCTTTTGGTTATATCCAAGATAGCCCAGATGAATCATGTAGGTTAACACATCATCCTTGCTTTTAATACTTACCGTATCATTTTTAAAGGTCATTGTGTTTACTTTAACTTCTGCACCGGAAATCATTTCAATGATGGCTGTTTTTAATCCATCATAATTCATATTGATCAGCGGAACAATTGCATCATAAGAGGCAGTTTCTGACCAATAGCTTTTGAATTCCCCCTGAAGCATTACACTGACAACTGCTCGCGGATTATAGACTTGATAATCCCTCAACAGATATCCATCATACCAACGTTTTACTTCGTTGAAATTCTGATGATATTCTTCTGCCAGTTTCTGCACTTCCTCTTCAGTAAAACCGATATAGGGTGCAAGACAGCCCGCACTCAGCATAGAAAACTCATCAAAGTTGTTCAGTGCTGATTGTGTTTTTTCCCTTTTTATAGGAAGAATACCAGTAAGATACGCCAGTTGAATATATTTTGTGGGTTCTGTACCTTTGAACATTCCACGCAGGAAATTTATATAATCTTCCTGTGCCTTTTTATTGGATGCCTCATCACGGATAAGTACATCCCATTCATCAATGATGACAATAAACTTCTGCCCCATTTTATCTTTGATTCTTGAAAGTGCATCTGGCAGGCTAAATACTTCAAGGGGCAGAACACTCGGATAAACTTCCCGTAGTTCATCCAGAACCGCTTCCGTGACATACTTCACTACATTATCGGCATCATCGCAGTTTGCCAAAAACCACTGAATATCAATATGGATTACATCATATTTATTGAGGTGCTTTTTGAAATCGGTATCCTTGCTTATCCTCAATCCAGAAAACATCTGCTCAGAATCTGCTCCCTTACTGTAATATGCTGCCAGCATGTTCGCCGCATAAGACTTTCCGAACCGACGCGGTCGGCTATTGCAGATATAGGCATTCGTTGTATTGAGAACGCTGTTTGTGTACTCAATCAAACCAGTCTTATCCACATATATTCGGGAGTTAAGAGCAACCTGAAACGCACTGCTGTCTGGGTTTACAAATCTTCCCATGCTTTTCAGACTCCTTTCTGGAGTTGTCCCTCAAGCCCGAGGCTACAACTCTCTTACTATAGTTTGATTTTATCATCTGACAGAGCAAATAGCAAGTTCTCGGATTTGGCATTGAATGTTTTTCTTTCAGAATGGGCGTTTGTAATGTCCAAGAAGTCTATCTGTTTTTCAAGCCTTGTTTTTATAGTCTCTGCCTGATTAAGATTTGCAAGATTCACAGTTAATTCCTTCTCCATCTTAGAAGTTATCTGCTACACTTCCCATTTTTTGCCTGAAGGGCTTTTTTAATCTGGTCCTCCTTTGTCATTCCGGGAATAATCCTTGCTAACTTCAGTCTTCTGCTATCTCTACTATTTCAAATCCACAATCAGTCAACATTTGTTTATCAGCTTCACTTAAAGGTGCACTAGGTGGATTTGGGATTCCCAATGCCAGTAAATGTTTTGCTCGCGAAAAAGCCACATATGCTAACCGGTGAGCTTCACTTATACCAGTTTCATTATGTTGAAACCAATCACGCCAGTGAGCACCTGAACTACTTGCAGATTTCGTATAACTCGATACAAATAATACAGAATCTAAGCTCATTCCTTTGCATCCATGAATAGTTTCAATAGTTATCGGTAAATCATGATTAATTGAGCTTGAAAAAGTATTTATAACTTTTTCATCTGTCATTCCACGGCGAATCGATTTTAGTTCTGTTGTATGCGATGGTATTATGTCAATATTTCCCAAACAACTAGCCAATGTCTTTTTCCAAGCTGACCATGTCTTATTTAAATCAGTTACAGTACTATCCGCTATTAATTTTTTCTGCACAGAAACAATGATTGCATTCCATTCTGCGGACTCCAATTTTTCAGGCTTATAGAGATTATTGGAATTACCGTGAACTTCGTTTGCAAAGAACGCTCTTTGAATTGCTCTTGCTAACAATCTTGTACTCTCCCGAAAACATTCTAAACTGTCATATTTTCTTAGATAAACAAAATGTGCAAAATCTTCAATCGTATTTATTGTTCCAGGTGTTGCCTTTTTTCCAAGTATCGTATTTTTTACAGAATTATTTCTAACGATAATCCTGCTTTCATTCATCAACAAACCTTCTTCATTTAAAATATTTGAATAGCAATTAATCAATTTCTGTACTTGGTTTTTCTTATAAAGAATAGCAATAAGTGGTCTTGAAACAATTAACTCTCGCTTTCCTACTATCGAAGATTGACTTTGAATAATTTTTATGGAAGCATCTACAATCTTCTGATTGCTTCTATAATTCTCATTAAGAATCATTTCTGAAAGACCATTATTACTGATAAATTCTAACGTATCATTTATGTCTATCTGCCTGAATTCGTAAATTGCCTGATTCAAGTCCCCAATCAGATGAATAGCAGTCCCATGTTGATGAAGAACTTGTAGGATTTGCAACTGAGCATACGACAAATCCTGACATTCATCGACTATAACCACAGGAAAACGTTTGGAAACCAAATCAGCTATATCAGAATTGATTAGGAGAAGTCTATACGCTAAATGATCAACATCTTCGTATGTAAAGAAGCCAGACTTCCATAATTTTTTCTTTGTTTTACACAAATCGTTTTTCATATAGCTTCTTGATGCGTATGCGCTGTCAAATTCAGAAACAGCCCCTCTAGCATTTCCACTAAATATGAATTTTTGTGCTTTAATATTCCAATGATAAGCATTTCCCGGAATATTGTGTAATTGCTGCCCATAGCTATATTTTGTTTTAAACGCGTTTAAAAACTCACTATCACAGTCAGAATCTACTATCCGAAGGCTTGTATCTGCTTTCCCATCACATCCATTATGTGCAATCTTATATAAAAATGGATTCGCAATGTATCCATGTAACCAGCTAGTAAATGTTCCTATATAATGTGGGTAACTAACACTTTTAGAAGAGTACGACGAAATTCTGCTTTTCATTTCATCTTCTGCTGAATTAGTAAATGTTAATACTGCAATGCCTGAAGTGGTCGCAGACCAACGTTCAAATTCAACTGCACATTTTACACCAAGTACTTCTGTTTTGCCACTCCCTGGACACGCTTTCAAATAAATACTAGAACGTATATCAACATCTATATATGCATGCTGTTTTTCGCTCAAATGTAAAATATTACAATACCCATCATGTTGACATTTGCCACACAGTTTCCCATCACATTCCAGAAAATTTGTTACATCGTCCGACTTTTGACATAAAAGTTTTCTCAGAACTTCTACACTCATGCTCGTTCACCTAACATTAGGATAAAACTTATTGCATTGTTTATATATTCAGGTACAACAAAACCGGAATTGATTCGCTCTGCGAGCAACTGCGCAAAACGTCCTTTACCCATATAGTTTGAATCAACTTGTTTTAGAATAAATCCAGCCATTTTTGTATCATCAATTGTTTCACCCGCATCTATCTTTGCAATATAATCTTCCATATCCCTTTTATTGCTTCCGTCTGTAGGAATCTCTTCTATGAGAATCTCCAACATCATTTTTGCATTATGGCGACTTTCCAACGCTAAATCATACTCAAATGTTTTTCTATTAATGAACACGCGGCAGTTCTCAGTCATATTCTCAATCTGTTTTGCATAGTATAACTGGGGATTATTGCCTTCTGTATGATCATCTTTCGACGGATAAACATTTGTTTCTGGATCATTATCTGTAATAGCCACACATCTTGCTTCAATTTTCTTTGTAGCAACAAATTCATCACTGCTTAAAACATCTTTATGTATTAAGGCGTGAACCCGTTCCTTATAATCTTTCTTTGTCTCTCCATCTTTTTGATTAGGTATAATAACGCTATATCCGTTATAGAGCTGCATAAAGTATGGAAAATATATTCCATTCATATTTATAACAGAAATACCAGCTTCCTCAAGCGACGTTACTTTTGTCAGACCATCTTCATTTTGCTTTCTTAGATATACTTTTGCCAATTCAGGAATCAGAATAGCTTCTGCTATCCCCTCAACAAAGATATTGCCCTTAGAGAAAAATAAAGCCGTCTTCGTTGCATCCAGCCACCGATTAAGAAAGCCTGAAGCCGATTTATCTACGCCACATTCAATAAGCGGTGTAATAGAAATGCCTTCTTCTGTTTTATATAAAGCAATAATGCTTTCAAAAGGCACACTTGCAGCCAACAATGAAGAGTGAGTTGTGATAATCACCTGAATATCAAATTCTGTAGCCTGTTTTTGTAAATACTGTAATAACTTAATCTGAAGTTGTGGATGAAGGTGCGCCTCCAATTCCTCAATGAGCAGAATTCTCGGTGTTGTGTATCTATCCTTCAGTCCCTCAAACTCAGCCAGAATCGTAGCTATATAAATGAGATTGTTGTAGCCCAAACTATTCTCTGATAAACTCCGAAATATGTTTAAATTACTGCTGAGATCATCAGAAAACAATAATTGTAAAGACTCTATGATTCTCTCATACGACAATATGTTAAATCGTATTTGAGTTTTCTGCCCATATACATTTCCTACAGCACTCATAATACTAGAATTAATCAATTCTGTCGCATTTTTGATTTCCGACTCATTTGCTGCTTTTTCATTAAACTCTTTAAGATCTTGCTCCAGAGGCATCAATTCATCATTTTCTCTCTTTGATTTGAGATCATCTGCAGATAAATTAGCGATAAATCGTGCCAAGCGCGAGCCTCGACCAGTTCTTAAACTGCGCTCCGCATCCCTTAAGGCTGGCAAATATACACATTGAATATCATTCAACGGTTCAATATCAAAGAAAGAATTAGAAGAATTCCCACCCCATCTTTTTTGTTTATAATTGTTTCTTCTGTTAAGTGTCCGCTGAACTTCAAAACTAAGCTTAGCATTAAAGTCTTCGTCCAACCAGGACAAGTACTCGACTTTCTGTGCTTCCGTCAAATTTGAAAATACGCCTGAGATAAAAAGACTTTCTGAAGACTTCTTCTGGGATTCGCAAAACACAGAATAAAAATCGTCTTCTGTGATTCCTCTTCTTGAAAATTCAGTTTCTCCCAATAAAGCGCGGATAGCATCTACCACAGAGCTCTTTCCAGAGCCATTCTCACCGACTAACAAATTTAATCCCTTTGAAAAAGAGACTTCTACCGCATCAGAAAACATCCTAAAATCTTTAATTGAAATCTTTGATAGATACATGCTGTTCCACCTTCCTCAGAATAGTTATTTTATGTTTTTGTCCTCATCATCTTCATCAAGGTCAAATAAGACCGAACAATTACCTATCAATGACAGTAGTTCTTTCCTCTCTTTTCTTTGTGCTTTATCCTCAATATCTTCATGAAGATCATCCACATAATCAATCAATGAATCATTAACCTTCCCCGCACAGAGATCTTCCAGATATTTGTTCACTAAACTATCATCGAAATCTAACGCTTCCATGTCATCTAGTAACTGAAAAACATCAGTGCCTCGATTTTTTTTGTAAATATAAAGAAGCAATTCTTTAGCTGCATGCTGTTCTAAAATCATTTGTTCATACAAAGTTCTTCTTTGCGTAGTCCAAAACACTCGAGATGCTCTAGATGAAGAATCTATTTCATAGGTGTATGTATTCAATTCGCTGGCCTTATCATGTATCAACAAGTAAAAATGAACTGCCAGTTTTCCCAGTTCATTGATGTAAAACCGCTTAAATTTTTCAAACTGTACCGCAGCACACGGTCCATCAAAATTAAATTTTCCATTTAGTCTCTTCAGAAAGCCAATGAACAGCTTTCGTAAATCATTTTCATGTTGCCCTGGATTATAATTTGCATATCTGAAATTATTATAATAATCTGCAAATACACCAAGTAGGCTCATTGCATTTTTTGATACATTCCTTTCCGAAAATTTGTTAACCTCACGCTGTAATTCAATATGATTATGCTGCTTTAAGCACTTTGGCATGGAACTTATTTCTGTTGGATCCTGCGCCGCAAGACAAAGATATATTTTTTGCAGTCTTTCTATACCTACAGCACCAGTATATAAGATGAGGTTAATCTCATATGTATTATTCAATCCGCTGATGTACATAGTCTTTTTTGCTGAATCATAAATAAATTCACCAGCTATCTCCAATTCACGACCCATATTGATACTCTTGAAATCCCATATTTTGTCTACAAACATGTCTTCTCCACCTTGATAATTGAATGTGAACTTTCAGAAATTTTACAACTAAATCCAGCTTATATCCATTCATCGGCATTCTGAATCAAGTCTATTATTTCGTCCAACGAACGCTCGCTCTCCACATATGCATCATACAATGCCTGCTTTACCCTCTCAATTTTCCGTTCCGGATGTCATTCGTCCAGCAGTGTGGAAAGCTCCTCAGCAAGAACACTGTATTCCTGATGCTTTTTAATTACTTTTTCTTGAAGTCTTTCTATTTTTCTGTCCAGAGCTTCTATGTGTTTCCCTTCTTCCAGCTCCTGTTTTTCCATGTCATTCTTCCTCTCTGCTATCGTTATCCGTTTTCCCTGTATAAAACTGAGAATCTCCTCATAACTTTTTTCGCTTCCTGCAATAGCTTTTAAAATTTCTTCATTCAGAATCACTTGTTTCTTTTTATGCAGGTCTTCCAGTTCCGCTGTCAGCGGTCATACTGTTCACGGTTCCGGCTGATTGCCTTCTCTGTTTTGCTATTTTCTATTCAAGTGTTTCACTGTTCATGTTTCTTGCCATCACTGTACTCCCTTCAAGATTTTGCTGATATGTTCCGCACGATATTTCACATGATTCCAATCTATGTCTCTTGTAGATTCTGATTTTTGCGGTTTCTTATACATATTTTTCAGATGCTATTATACTTTTTCAATTATGCACTGATGCTTTTTACTTTTCTTGTTATAATTAATTCCCACAAGCAAAATATCACCGGTATAATCTGAAATCGAGGATGGGTATTTTCTGTCTTTAATCTGCTGTATTGCCGTCTGTACTTTCTGGTTCCACTTCAGTTCAACAACCAATGCAGGATAAGCACTTTTATATTCAGGCTTAGGGATAAAAATAAAATCTGCAAATCCGCGTCCTGTAGGAAATTCACGAACCGGTTTAAAATAATACTGCATAGTTCCCAGATAGGCAATGGCTAATACGCTGCTTAATGAATTTTCATCATGATACCTGATGACAGAAGCGTATTCATTATGAATTTTCTCAATTTGTGCAGCAACTGTTTCGTTATCCATATCCAGCGTTGCATCAAGTAAAGTCTCTGATTCCTGTTGGAACATAAGCATTTCATTCCATGACTTACTTTTTACAGCATTAGTCAGTTCCTGACGGATTTCTTCATTGGGAACAAAAGCAATTTTTTCTGTCTGATCATATCCAAGATATCCCAAATGGATCATATAAGTCAGTACATCATCCTTACTTTGAATATTAACAGTGTCATTTTTGAATGTTGCTGTATTAACTTTGACAGATGAGCCGGAAAGCATTTCAATGATTGCTGTTTTCAAGCCATCATAATTCATGTTGATAAAAGGCACAATCGCTTCATAAGAGGCTGTTTCCGACCAGTAACTCTTATATTCTCCTTTCAGCATTACGCTGACAACAGCTCTGGGATTATAAACCTGGTAATCTTTCAGCAGATATCCATCATACCATTTCTTTACCTTATCAAAATCCTGATGGTACTTATCTGACAACTTTTGTACTTCAGCTTCCGTAAATCCGATATACTGCGCCAGAATACTTGGACTTACCATGGTAAATTCATCAAAATTGTTTAAGGCAGACTGAGTTTTTTCCTTTTTAATTGGCAAAATACCTGTAAGATATGCAAGCTGAATATATTTTGTAGGCTCTGTCCCTTTGAAAATACCACGTAAGAAGCGGATATACTCATTCTGGATATCCTCTTTTGCAGCTTCATCGCGAATCAGAACATCCCATTCATCAATAATCACAATAAACTTTCTGCCAGTTACAGTATTGATCCGTGCCAGTGTCTCTGCCAGGGAATGATTTTCTGCCGGAAGTACATCAGGATAATATTCTCTTAATTCTAAAATTGTCTTTTCTGAAATATAAGAAACAACTTTCTCAGGACCATTGGCAGGCCCCATGCACCATTGAATATCCCAATGAATCACATCATACTGATTCAGATGTTTTCTAAAATCTTCTGCCTGACTGATTTTCAGTCTGGAAAACATTTCTTCTGAATCGCATCCTTTGCTGTAATACGCTGTAAGCATATTTGCAGTAACAGATTTTCCAAATCTTCTTGGACGACTATTGCATATAAAAGCATCTGTTGACCCCAGAACACTGTTTGTATAATTGAGGATTCCACTTTTATCAACATAGATCCTTGCATTCAAAGCTGCCTGAAATGCCAGATTATCAGGGTTAACGAACATTCCCATATTGACACACATCCATTTCTGTGACATGCTCCCGCCACTTAAATCTTACAGATTTTGAAGTGGGGGCTTCCTGCTCGATTGCCCTTCAGGGCAAAGCTAAAACAGGCTATCCCCGCGTGTCCCGCGGTTCTT
>OLNL01001549.1_pt1 | contig 20658 bp, 16 predicted proteins | sample 1672181 | NCBI WGS metagenome assembly OLNL01 (sample SAMEA3136656, study PRJEB25190) | human gut metagenome | biome: human gut; feature: human-associated habitat; material: faeces | place: Austria | collected 2013
TGGTGGAAGAGAATCTGGGCACTTTTCCTGTAAAGGCAGTGATTTACAGCCATTCCCATGTTGATCATTTCGGTGGAGTCAAGGGAATTGTTTCGGAAGAAGAGGTAGAAGCCGGAAATGTGCAGATAATTGCACCGGAAGGCTTTGAGAAGCATGCTGTCAGCGAGAATATTTATGCAGGTACTGCTATGGGACGAAGAGCAAGTTACCAGTATGGAACAATGCTTGAGGGTGGTGAAACAGGATCCCTTGCCATTGGTATTGGTATGGGACAGTCCAAGGGCAAAACAAGTTATATTTCTCCTACACTTGAAATCACACAAACTGGTGAGAAGCATACCATTGACGGAGTGGAAATTGAATTTCAGCTTACTCCGGGTACCGAAGCACCGGCAGAGATGAACTTCTGGATTGAATCGAAAAATGCTTTGTGGATGGCTGAAAACTGTACAGGAACACTCCATAATCTGTATACACTCCGTGGAGCCCAGGTGCGTGACGGAAACGCATGGGCAGAGTACATCATGGAATCTCTGGCTCTCTATGGTGATAAGGCAGATGTGGTATTCCAGTCCCATAACTGGCCACATTGGGGAAATGATACCATTCAGGAATATATGACCAATACTGCAGCTGTATATAAGTTTATTAACGACCAGACATTGCTCTACATTAATGAAGGTTATACAGAAACAGAGATTGCCAATATGATCCAGCTTCCGGAGGAACTGGAGAAAGTTTGGTATACCCGTCAGTATTACGGTACAGTTTCTCATAATTCGAAGGCAGTATATGAGAAATATATGGGCTGGTATGACGGTAATCCCGTCCATCTTGCTGAACTTACACCATCGGATTATGCCCAAAAGCTGGTAGAATATTTCGGTGATACAGATGCGGTTCTTGAAAAAGCAAAAGAAGATTTTGCAAAGGGAGAATATCAGTGGGTTGCCCAGATTACCAATACGCTGGTTTTTGCTGATCCGGAAAATACGGATGCACGTTATCTGTGTGCGGATGCATTGGAGCAATTGGGATATCAGGCAGAATCAGGTCCATGGCGCAGTGCTTACCTTTGTGCTGCACAGGAACTGCGAAATGGTACAAATACCGATGATGCAACGCGAAGTAGCGGTAACGGTGATGTTTTCTTACATATGACACCGGATATGATTCTGGATTATCTGGGAATTTTTGTAGATACAACGAAGATTCCAGATCTGACCTTTACAGCAAATATTATATTGCCGGAAGGTAATTATGTACTCCGCGTAAAAAATGGCGTACTTCTTTATCAGAAGGATGCACAGGATCCGGATGCAGATGTGACATGGAATACCAAACGTGCCGGACTGTTGGCTGTTGTTCAGAAAAACGCTGAGAATGTTGCTGCTTTGATCGAACAGGAGGGTGATGAGACCTGCCTGACACGATTGATGGATGCGGTTACTGTTACGTCAGAGTATAAATATTTTAATATTATTGAACCATAAAGCTTGGGTGTCGGAATGTTCCGTTGATGTTATTCTGTCTAAGGATGCACCGGAGACCTGGACAGCACCGACTATTACAGAAATTGATCCATCAAAGGCGAATTAAGTATTTTCCGCCATAAAAATAGGAAACGAAAAAAAAGCCCCCTGCTTATGGGGGCTTTTAAAATCATATACATAAAAAAGCGCAGAACAAATAAATACTTGTTCTGCGCTCTGTCATCTTAACCTGAAAGGCGTCTCTTCCAGTTTCGTCATTCGATATCTTGAATTGCCTTCATACTAACATAAAATACCAAAAACGTCAATGGAAAATATAGACTTTTATTAAAAAGTGACTAAAAAATTTGAAACATATTTTCTTTATATTGGACAAAATTAATAGTATAATGTTATAAAAAAAGAATAGATTTTGACATATACGTTATTCTGGATTTGTCAGAAATTATCTTATATAATACAATCATTATAAAGGAGACCATGAAAGGGAGGAAAAAGAATGGCTAAATATGTAATGGCTCTGGATGCAGGAACAACAAGTAACAGATGCATCCTGTTTAATGAAAAGGGAGAATTGTGCAGCGTTGCACAGAGGGAATTCACACAGTATTTTCCAAAACCAGGATGGGTTGAACATGATGCTGATGAGATTTGGGCAAGTATGCTTGGTGTAGCTGTTGAAGCAATGAATATGATCGGGGCAACCGCTGAAGATATTGCAGCAATCGGTATTACGAATCAGAGAGAAACTACGATTGTATGGGATAAAGAGACTGGTGAACCAATTTATCATGCCATCGTGTGGCAGTGCCGCAGAACTTCTGAATATTGTGACAGCCTGAAGGAAAAAGGACTCATTGATAAATTCAGAGAAAAAACAGGTCTTGTTATTGATGCCTACTTCTCAGGAACAAAGGTAAAATGGCTCCTGGACAATGTGCCGGGTGCAAGAGAACGGGCGCAGAGAGGGGAATTACTATTTGGTACAGTTGAGACCTGGCTGATCTGGAAGCTGACAAAAGGTGCAGTTCATGTAACAGATTATTCTAATGCTTCCCGCACGATGCTGTTTAACATCAACACACTGGAATGGGATGAGGAGATCCTTGCAGAGCTGGATATCCCCAAATGTATGCTGCCTGAACCAAAACCTTCAAGCTGTGTATACGGAGAGGCAGATATATCTTACCTTGGCGGACCTATCCCAATTGCAGGTGCTGCCGGAGATCAGCAGGCTGCTTTATTCGGACAGACCTGTTTCAATGCAGGAGAAGCAAAAAATACATATGGAACAGGCTGTTTTCTTCTTATGAATACCGGTGAGAAACCAATCTTTTCAAAAAATGGTCTGGTAACAACTATTGCATGGGGACTGGACGGAAAAGTAAATTATGCGCTGGAAGGTTCTATCTTTGTAGCAGGTGCTGCGATCCAGTGGCTGAGAGATGAACTTCGTATTATTGAGTCCGCAGCAGATTCAGAATATATGGCAAAGAAAGTAAAAGATACGAACGGATGTTATGTGGTACCTGCATTTACCGGACTTGGCGCACCGCACTGGGATCAGTATGCAAGAGGAACTATTGTAGGAATCACACGTGGAGTTAACAAATATCATATTATCCGTGCAACCCTGGAATCTCTTGCTTATCAGGTAAATGATGTACTGGAAGCAATGAAAGCAGACTCAGGGATTGATCTGGCAGCACTTAAGGTTGACGGAGGAGCAAGCGCAAATGATTTCCTGATGCAGACACAGTCTGATATTATCAATGCACCGGTTAACCGTCCTCAATGTGTGGAGACAACAGCAATGGGTGCTGCTTATCTTGCAGGTCTGGCAGTGGGATACTGGACAAGTAAAGAAGATGTTGTTAAAAACTGGGCAATTGACCAAACGTTTGAGCCGCAGATTTCTGATGAAGAAAGAGAAAAACGTATCAAGGGCTGGAACAAGGCTGTCAAATATGCTTATGGATGGGCAAAAGAGGATTAGTGATTAAGGAGTGATCTGGGAATGTATGATGTAATAATTATCGGAGCCGGAGTTTCAGGTGCGGCAACAGCAAGAGAGCTGTCACGGTACAAAATAAAAGCCTGTGTAATTGAAAAAGAAGAGGATGTATGTTGCGGCACTTCCAAGGCAAATAGTGCTCTTGTCCATGCCGGCTATGATGCTGCTGAAGGATCACTGAAGGCAAAACTGAATGTCAGGGGAAATCAGATGATGGAACAGCTTTCCCGGGATCTGGATTTTCCGTTTAAGAAAAATGGTTCTCTGGTTGTATGTCTGCATGAAGAAGATATGCCAAATCTTCAGGCATTGTATAACAGAGGCATTGCAAATGGAGTTAAGGAGTTAAGGATTCTTAACCGTGAGGAACTGAAGGAAATGGAGCCGAATATTTCCGATCAGGCTTACGCTGCGCTTTATGCACCTACAGCTGGTATTGTATGTCCTTTTGGTATGAATATGGCAATGGCAGAGAATGCAAATGCCAATGGTGTGGAATTTAAATTTGATACAGAAGTTACGGATCTTAAACCAATAGATAAGGGCTGGGAGGTCCATACAGATCATGGAGTTTTCCAGACAAGATACGTGGTAAATGCAGCCGGTGTTTATGCAGACAGATTCCATAATATGGTAAGTGAGAAGAAGATCCATATCACACCCCGGCGTGGAGATTACTGTCTGCTTGATAAGAGCGCAGGAAACCATGTAAGTAAAACTATCTTCGCACTTCCGGGAAAATACGGAAAAGGGATCCTGGTGGCACCCACAGTCCACGGAAATCTGCTCCTTGGTCCAACCGCAATTGATATTGATGATAAAGAGGGAACCAACACCACCAGAGAAGGTCTGGACCAGGTGATCGCTAAAGCAGAAATGAATGTAAAAAATATTCCGCTCCGTCAGGTTATCACTTCATTTGCCGGACTTCGTGCACATGAGGACGGAAATGAGTTTCTGATTGGTGAAGTGGAAGATGCAAAAGGTTTCATCGACTGTGCAGGTATCGAATCACCGGGACTTACCAGTGCACCGGCCATCGGGGAAATGATAGCACAGATCCTAAAGGAAAAAATGAACCTGGAAGAAAAGGAAGATTTCATCGCAACAAGAAAAGGGATTCTTGATCCCAATACCCTTAGCAAGGAAGAAAGAATCGCCCTGATCAGAGAAAAACCAGAGTATGGAAATATTATCTGCCGTTGCGAGATGGTAACAGAAGGTGAGATCATGGATGCCATCAACAGACCTCTGGGAGCAAAATCACTGGATGGAGTAAAACGCAGAACAAGAGCCGGTATGGGACGCTGTCAGGCTGGCTTCTGTTCCCCGAGAACAATGGAGATCCTGGCAAGAGAACGACATGTGAGCATGTTTGATATTACGAAATCCGGTGGAAATTCCAGAATTGTCACAGATAATAATAAGGATTCGTTATAAAAGGGAGGCATTGAATCATGAAAGCTTATGATATTGTTATCATCGGAGGAGGACCGGCAGGACTTGCAGCTGCGATCTCTGCCAAGAAAAGCGGCGTTGACAGTATCCTGATCCTTGAAAGAGACCGGGAGCTTGGCGGGATTCTGAATCAGTGTATCCATAATGGATTCGGACTTCATACATTCAAAGAAGAACTGACCGGACCGGAATATGCAGAACGTTTTATTGGACAGGTGAAAAAACTGGACATTGAATATAAATTAAACACAATGGTTATGGATATCAGCTCTCAGAAGATAGTCACTGCAATGAACCGTGAAGAAGGACTTTTTGAGATCCGGGCAAAAGCAGTTGTTCTGGCAATGGGATGCCGCGAACGTTCCAGAGGAGCACTGAATATCCCGGGCTATCGCCCTGCAGGTATTTTCTCAGCAGGTACAGCACAGAGACTGGTAAATATTGAAGGCTATATGCCGGGAAGAGAAGTTGTGATCCTTGGTTCCGGAGATATTGGTCTTATCATGGCAAGACGAATGACACTGGAAGGCGCAAAGGTTAAAGTAGTTGCAGAATTGATGCCTTATTCCGGCGGACTGAAACGAAATATTGTTCAGTGCCTGTATGATTACGGAATCCCGCTGAAGCTCAGCCATACAGTTGTTGATATTAAGGGAAAAGAACGGCTGGAAGGTGTTACACTGGCACAGGTAGACGATCATGGAAAGCCAATCCCCGGAACTGAGGAAGAATACAGCTGTGATACTCTTCTCCTTTCCGTAGGTTTAATTCCGGAAAATGAGCTCTCAAGAGGTATGGGTGTGGATATGAATCCTGTTACATCAGGACCTAAAGTAAACGAAAGCCTTGAGACAAATATTGAAGGTGTATTTGCATGTGGAAATGTATTGCACGTACATGACCTGGTTGACTTTGTATCTGAAGAAGCCGGAACTGCCGGAAGAAATGCTGCTGAATATGTGAAACTGGGAAGTGAAAGAAGCTCAGAGGGAAAAGAGATCAGGATAAATCCGGTTGAAGGTGTCAAATACACAGTTCCGGGAACCATCCATACAGATCGTATGGATGAGAATCTGACCGTGCGCTTCCGTGTGGGCGGTGTTTATACAAACTGCTACATCAGTGCATATTTTGATGACGAAAGAGTGATCCACAAAAAACGTCCGGTTGTTGCACCAGGAGAAATGGAAGAGATTAAGCTGACAAAAGAGCAGCTTCTGAAATATCCTGATCTTCAGACCATCACAGTTAAGATTGAGGAGGCGTAAACTATGGAAGAGAGAAAACTGACATGTATCGGCTGTCCCATGGGCTGTCCTCTTACTGTTGTGATGAATGGCAAAGAGGTGGTAAGTGTCACTGGAAATACCTGTAAGCGCGGTGATGTATATGCCAGAAAAGAAGTGACTGACCCTACAAGGATCGTGACCTCTACTGTACGTGTATCAGGGGGCAGCATTCATATGGTATCAATAAAAACAAAAGAGGATATTCCTAAAGATAAGATCTTTGAATGTGTAAGAGCCCTGAAAGGCATTCAAGTCCCGGCACCTGTTCATATTGGAGATATCATTCTTAAAAATGTGGCGGATACCGGTGTGGATATTGTTGCAACCAAAAATGTAGAATGACATATAAATACCCCGGAATTTCTTTTTTGAAATTCCGGGGTGTTTAAATAATAATTATTTTTTATGTGTGACCGGAGGAAGATCGCAGTAATAAGCGATTCCCAGCGGAGTAACCAGAAGTGGATGAACCGGACGATAAACAGGCAGTCCCAGCTTTTTCTCAAATACAGCTGTGAAATCTCTGAAGCTGGCGGAACCTCCGGCAACATATACAGCAGGAACCTGGTAACCATTGAGAAATTTCTGAGTGATGGTGGCCATTTTTTCTACAGTAGCTTTGATCACAGGGAAAATTTCATCTTCCTTTGAAGGATCTGTTTTTAAAATTTCAGCTTCTTCGTAGGGAATATTGTAATGTCCTGCCACTGTCATTGTCATGTGACTGCCGCCGGTAGCCTCATCGTCTGTATAGATTACTTTGCCATCTTTGAGAATACTGATTCCCGTGGTGCCGCCGCCTACATCAACTACAGCACCATCTGTGATCTTAAGTACAGCCGCTGCAGCGGTTGGTTCATCTACGATATTCGTAACCTCAAAGCCAGCGCCCTCCAGCACATACTGGATGCTTTTGGTACTTCCCTGAGAGACTCCGGGTGGAATGGCTGCTGCCGCATAAGGAAGCTCAGTCTTTAATTTCTCTTCAAGTTCAGCTTTCAGTTTTGTGACAAGCTGAACAGATTCATAAAAATTAACGATCACACCGTCACGGATTGCGCGGGAAGGTGCAGATATGCCGGCAATGGGACGATTGGTATTGTCTACAACTGCCAGAACAGTGTTGGCAGTACCAAGATCCACTCCTACTTTTAGTCGGCCTTTGAAATTTTTACATTCACCGGTGTGTACAAGCTCAGCGAAATTTGATAAAGTTCTGTTTTTTAATTCCATTGTATACTCCTGATATTTTATCAATTTTTCAAACACGTTCTAGTTTTAGTCTGCGGATTGCTTCGCAGAATTACTTTTACCATAGTTCTCATTATAAAAGATATATTATAAAAAAGCAATAAAATACAATATCAATCCGCAGGCTTTTATGTAAGGTTTGCCAAAGAAAAATATCTGTTTTTATGAATTATAAATGGGCTGTGTTAATGTAAAAGTCCGGGTTGGAAAAAGAACAAAAATAAATTATAATGACTTTTATACTTAAATGTGAGAAAGCAGGAACAACATGAGTGAATATATAACAACCTATACAGGAAATCATTTTAAACCAACCAATCCGTATCCGGAGCTGATCCGGATTGAGGATATTGCGCATGCTCTTTCATTGATCTGCAGGGGAAATGGTCATGTAAAGACTTTCTGGTCAGTGGGAGAACATTGTATCTGCTGTGCAAAAGAGGCTGCTGCCAGAGGCTTGTCTGACCGTATGGTTCTGGCCTGTCTGCTTCATGACGCCAGTGAATGCTATATGTCAGATGTACCTTCACCGTTTAAAAAAGAGCTGCCTGAGTATCAAATATGGGAGGAACAGCTGCTCTGTATGATTTATAAGAAGTTTTTGGGTTCTGGGCTGACAAAGGAAGAGCAGACCCGGCTGGACGAAATCGATCATGCACTGCTCTGGTATGATCTGGAAATCCTTCTGGGAGAAAAACAGCAGACAGAGGCACCAGGGCTTCATATTGACCTGACTTATGAGGTACGTCCCTTTGAAGAGGTGGAAAGAGAATATTTGGATATTTTTACCAGAACATATAAATGAAGAACGTGATATCTTTTATTTTCTTTCTGCAATATTTTGTGTTAGAATAGGAAAAGAATTTTTACATTGTCTGACAAAAAGTGTCAGGGAATGAGTGTACAATGAATATATCAGAAAGGAATCATATATTATGGAACAGGGAACAATTTTTAAATTTCATAATGATCTGGATACAGATCAGATCATTGCTTCACAGTATCTGTTGCTTCCAAATCTGGATGAGATGAAAGGACATACCTTTGAATCTTTGGATCCGGATTTTGCAAAGAAGGTAAAGCCTGGAGATTTTGTGGTTGGCGGAGAGAATTTTGGCTGTGGTTCCTCCAGAGAGCAGGCGCCTGGTGTGCTGAAGGCTTTGGGTGTACAGGCTGTTATTGCCAAATCTTTTGCCAGGATTTTTTTCAGAAATGCCATTAATATCGGACTTCCGGCAATTGTCTGTAAAGATCTCCCGGATGAAGTTCAGACAGGGGACAAAATGGTGCTCCACATGTCTGAGGGAACAGCAGAAGCGAAGGGAAAAATATATTCTTGTACCAAATTGCCGGAATATATGCAGGGAATCTTAAATCAGGGTGGTCTGATCGCCTCTCTGAACCGAGAGGAGGAAAAATAAGATGGGAATGACAATCGCAGAGAAAATCATTGCTGCAGCTGCGGGAGTAGACAGTGTAAAACCGGGTGATATCCATACGGTAAAGCTGGACCGCCTGATGAGCAATGACGGAACTACACATCTGACAGTGGATATGTACAACAATAAATTAAAAAATCCTCATATTGCAGATGCAAAAAAGCTGGTATTTATTGTAGACCACAATGTACCTTCTGACAGCCCGAAAACTGCCGCATCCCAGAAAAAAATGAGGGATTTTGCAAGGGAAAATCATATTGATTTCTGGGAAGGCAAGGGAGTGTGCCACCAGGTTATGATCGAGAATTATGTACGTCCCGGTGAGCTGATCTTTGGTGCAGACAGTCATACCTGCTCTTATGGTGCACTGGGTGCTTTTGGCACAGGTGTTGGATGTACAGATTTCCTCTATGGTATGGTGACAGGAACCTCCTGGGTACTGGTACCGGAATCTGTGAAGTTTAATCTTGTGGGAAAATTACCGGAGGGTGTTTATGCCAGAGATCTGATCCTTACCATTATCGGTGAGATCGGGGCAAACGGATGTAATTATCAGGCTATGGAGTTTACCGGTGAAGGTGCAAAGACATTAAGCATCAGTGACCGAATGGCTCTCTGCAACATGGCAGTAGAAGCCGGTGCAAAGACCGGTATTTTTGAGGCCGATGAGAAGGCAATGGAATACCTGAGAGAGCATGGTCGTGAGCCAAAGGCTGTATTCCACAGTGATCCGGATGCAGTTTATGCCAGAGAATATACCTTTGATCTGTCCAAGGTGCGCCCGGTAGTGGCAAAGCCTGATTTTGTGGATAATGTAGTTCCTGCAGAGGAAACCTGTGGAATTCCGATTAATGAAGCCTTTCTTGGTTCCTGCAATAATGGACGTATTGAAGATCTCAGAGTAGGTGCTGAGATTATTAAAGGTAAAAAGGTTGCTGAGGGTGTTCGTTTCCTGGTGGTACCTGCAAGCCAGACCATTTACAGACAGGCACTGAAGGAAGGACTGCTGGACATTTTTATGGATGCAGGAGCAATTGTTATGAACCCGAACTGTAGTGTTTGCTGGGGAAGTTGTCAGGGTGTTATCGGTGAAAACGAGGTGCTGATCAGTACAGGAACACGTAACTTCAAAGGCCGTGCAGGACATCCAAGCTCTAAGGTATATCTGGGATCAGCAGCAACTGTTACAGCATCTGCCATTGCAGGTAAAATTGCTCTGGCCAGTGAAGTTAAGTAGTATTCATAAACGAGGTAAATATTATGGAAAAATTCACAGGAAAGGTGTGGGTACTTGGAGATGATATTGATACAGATATCATTATTCCTACTGAGTATCTGGCACTGAAAACGATAGATGATATGAAGCAGTATGGATTCAGCCCTCTCCGTCCGGAGCTGGCTGGACAGATCCGTAAGGGTGACATTATTGTTGCAGGCAAAAATTTTGGCTGCGGTTCCTCCAGAGAGCAGGCACCGGAGATTATCAAGGCACTGGGGATCCAGTGCGTGATCGCAAAATCCTTTGCCCGGATCTTTTTCCGCAACTCAATTAATAACGGACTTCTGCTGATTGAGCAGCCAACCCTCTATGATGAGATCAAGGAGGGGGATGAGGTAACTGTAGTGCTGAATGAGCATGTAGATTACAATGGCAAACAGTACCCAATTGCTTCTCTGCCGGAGAATCTCATGGATATTATCCGGGCAGGCGGTCTGGTAAAGGCTATGCGTAAGCTGAATGGTCTGGATTAAGAGGAAGGGAGAAGCAAATGGGCGAGACAGTTATTGAGAAGATTATCAGAAATAATGTGGGAAAAGCGGTAAAACCGGGAGATATTGTGACTGTAAATGTGGATAGAGTGATGATCCACGATATTTTCATTCCTTTTGTTGCAGAAAAGTTCAAAGAGATGGGATTTACAAAGCTCTGGGATCCGGATAAAGTTGTGCTGATCTATGATCATCTGGTTCCGGCCAGTCAGCTGGACGATACCAGACATTTCCATGTGGGAGATGAGTTTGCAAAGAAATTTGGAATGAAAAATGTACATAGAAGTGACGGAATCTGTCATCAGCTGATGACGGAAGCTGGTTATGTGAAGCCCGGAAACGTGGTATTTGGTACAGACAGCCATACTACTACCTATGGCTGTGTGGGTGCTTTTTCCTCAGGTATCGGATATACAGAGATGGCAAGTATCCTGGGAACCGGCACCATGTGGATCCGGGTGCCTGAGACCATTAAGATTGTGATCGATGGAGAACTTCCGGAAAATGTAATGTCCAAGGATGTGATCCTGCGGATCATCGGTGATCTTACAGCAGCAGGTGCAACTTACCGATCACTGGAATTTACCGGAAGTACAGTGAAGAATATGTCTGTGGCAAGTCGTATGACAATGTCAAATATGGCAATAGAGGCAGGAGCCAAATGTGCGTTGTTTACACCGGATGAGAAAACAGCAGAGTACTGTGGAATTGAACTGGATGATTTTCAGAAGAGCCTGTCAGGAGATGAGGATGCGGTATATATGAAGACTCTGACCTATCGTGCCGAAGATTTTGTACCGGTTATGGCATGTCCTTCCCAGGTAGATAAGATTCGCCCTGTAGAGGAACTGGAGGGCACAGAGATTGATCAGGTATTTATCGGTTCCTGTACCAATGGACGTCTGGAGGATCTTCAGGCAGCAGCTGAGGTTCTGAAGGGAAAGAAAGTGGCAGATTATGTGAAGCTGATCGTCACACCTGCCAGCCGCAAGATCTACAGACAGGCAGCAGATATGGGAATCTTGGATATTCTGGCTGAGGCGGGAGCTATGATCACACATCCCGGTTGTGGACTGTGCTGCGGACGTGCAGGGGGTATCCTCACAGATGGAGAGCGTGTGGTAGCCACCAATAACCGTAACTTCCTGGGACGAATGGGAACATCAAAAGTTCAGATCTATCTGGCATCTCCCAGAACAGCAGCTTCCTGTGCTGTAGCTGGAAAGATTGTGAATCCGGTTATGGGAGAATAAACGGAGACCGATCATTGAGTAAATAATAAGGAGTACCTCAGATACAAGGAACAGTACATTATTGTACCGGTTTGTATCGGAGGTGCTTTTTTGTTTGAGCTAAGTTCAATATGATGATGCTGGCTTTGTTGATGAATTTAGAAATATATAAGATGAAATTGAACAAAAAAATAAGACTATAAAATACAAAAATAAATGTTGAATTTTTGAAAATGAGATGATATACTGAGTTCAATTACATGATGCGAGAATATATAAAGTTCAAAATAATGCTTATTGAACTTTGACCAAATCAAGTAGCGAAGCGGATGATTTTATCCGCCGGACTTTTTCGAAAGGAAAGGGAGAAAAATATGGCGAATCATACATTTGCAGAAAGGCTGAAAGAGGCTTTAAATAATAAACAGATGAAACAGGTAGATCTGGTGCGCTGTGCTCAGGAGCAGGGCGTGAAGCTTGGAAAAAGTCATGTAAGTCAGTATCTCAGTGGCAAGACGATTCCCAGAGCAGAAATCCTGCATTTTATTTCCGGGGTACTGGATGTAACAGAAGAATGGTTGATGGGAAATGGAGATGCAGAGAAACTAATGGATCCAGAAGTGATGACACCGGAAGCTGAAAAGCATCCGGAAGACCTTGATGGAAGTAGTGAAAAAGGAGCTGAAGGCATGGAGCAGACAGTTGAGGAGGGACGAAAAGTGCGCGAGTTTAAAAAATCATCAAAGCTTGATAATGTATTGTATGATGTGAGAGGACCGGTAGTAGAGGAAGCAAGTCGTATGGAAGCTGCCGGAACACAGGTGTTGAAGCTGAATATCGGAAACCCTGCACCTTTTGGCTTCCGCACACCGGATGAGGTTATTTATGATATGCGTGACCAGCTGACAGACTGTGAGGGATATTCCGCATCCAAAGGTCTTTTTTCAGCCAGAAAAGCGATCATGCAGTATGCACAGCTGAAGAAAATCCCAAATGTCAGTGTGGAGGATATTTATACAGGAAATGGTGTCAGTGAACTGATCAATCTGTGTATGTCTGCATTGCTGGATAATGGAGATGAAATCCTAATCCCTTCTCCTGATTATCCACTTTGGACTGCCTGTGCAACTCTGGCAGGAGGTAAGGCAGTTCATTATATCTGTGACGAGAAATCTGAGTGGTATCCGGATATGGATGATATCCGCAAAAAGATTACAAGCAGAACAAAGGCAATCGTGCTAATCAATCCTAATAATCCTACGGGTGCATTATATCCGAGAGAGGTGCTGCAGGAAATTGTGAATATTGCCAGAGAGCATCAGCTGATCATTTTTTCTGATGAAATTTATGACCGCCTGGTTATGGATGGACAGGAGCATGTTTCCATTGCATCCCTGGCACCGGATCTGTTCTGTGTAACCTTCAGTGGTTTATCCAAATCCCATATGATCGCAGGATTCAGAATTGGCTGGATGATTTTAAGTGGAAATAAACGTATTGCAGCAGACTATATTGAGGGCCTGAAGATGCTTTCCAATATGAGACTTTGTTCTAATGTGCCGGCACAGTCTGTTGTACAGACTGCTCTGGGTGGTCATCAGAGTGTAAATGATTATATTGTTCCTGGCGGACGTATTTATGAGCAGAGAGAATATATTTACAATGCACTGACAGATATTCCGGGAATTACAGCTGTGAAGCCCAAGGCTGCATTTTATATGTTCCCGAAGATTGATGTGAAAAAGTTCGGTATTGTCAGTGACGAGAAATTTGCTTTGGATCTTTTACGGGAAAAGAAGATCCTGTTGGTTCATGGAGGTGGCTTCAACTGGGGACAGCCGGATCATTTCCGTGTAGTTTACCTGCCGCGAATTGAAGTGCTGAAAGAGGCAGCAGGTAAATTAAAGGATTTCCTGAGTACTTACCATCAGTCCCTTTGATAGAAAGGTCTGTTTATGACACAAGGTACAAAATGTTTCACGTGAAACATTTTGTACCTTTTTTGGAAGGAGATTTTATAAATTTATAGAATTTTAAGTAGTAGTTTCAGCTGTAATGTGTTAAACTGTAAACAGTTATGAATTTTCTGGAGGTGAAACTGATAATGGAAAACGAGGAGAAAAACCAGGAAGAACAACAGCAACAGCCTGCACAATCTGTGTGGAAGGAGATCTGGGATTATGCAAAGATTATTCTTGCTGTCTTTGTAATCGCATTTCTGCTGGGACATTTCGTGTATATTAATGCAAGAGTGCCGTCAGGTTCCATGGAGCAGACCATTATGACAGGTGACAGAGTATTTGGAAACCGACTGGCATATAAGAATAAGGAGCCGGAGAGATTTGATATTGTGATTTTTAAATATCCGGATGATCCTTCACAGCTTTTTGTAAAAAGAGTGATCGGGCTCCCGGGTGAGACTGTTAATATCGTAGATGGTAAAGTGTATATTAACGATTCTGAAGAGCCGCTGGATGACAGCTTTTGTCCGGAAACACCGGAAGGCAGCTTTGGACCCTATACAGTGCCTGAGGATTGCTATTTTATGTTAGGGGACAATCGTAATCACAGTATGGATTCCAGATACTGGACAAATACTTTTGTGGAAAAGGATGCCATTGAGGCACAGGTGGCTGTGAGATACTGGCCTCTGAATAAGATGGGAACTGTGAAATAAGGATAAGTGTAAAAATTATAGTGATATGAGTAATATTAAGAGAACTGTCGAAAGAGAAAATCTGTCGGCAGTTTTTTTCTGTGAATTTTTTCACAGTAAGATAGTATATATGGAGGAGAAAATAAGAGAAGAACAAGGGCTTGTTCCTGAGCTAAAATACAAATATCAGTTAAAAGTAAATGGCAGATATGCGGAATCTGCCTTGACAATGAAATATGCGGAGGGAAAAGCCATGATTATTATTGGGGAAAAGCTGAATGGATCAATTCCGTCAGTTGCAAAGGCTATTGCTGAGAAGGATGCGGATCTGATCAGGGAAAGAGCCAAAATGCAGTCAGAAGCAGGAGCCACATTTTTGGATGTATGTGCATCGGTAGAAGAAGATGTGGAAGTAGAAACTTTGAAATGGATGATTGGCCTGGTACAGGAGGTATCAGATACGCCAATCTGTATCGACAGTCCAAGTGCCAGATCCTGTGTGGCAGCAATTCCTTTTTGTAAAAGGCCGGGATTGATCAATTCAGTATCTCTGGAGGGAGATAAAATTGACACTATTTTTCCGGTGATCGCAGATACAGATTGGGAGTGTGTGGCGCTTCTCTGTGATAATGATGGCATTCCGGATTCCGTAGAGCGCCGTATGAAAATTTTCTTCGGAATTATGGAAAAGGCAAAACAGTATCATATTGCACCAAGCCGTTTACATATTGATCCTTTGGTTGTGACTCTGGGTACAGACCAGACAGCACTTACTGTATTTGCTGACTGCTGCAGACGAATCAAATATGAGTATCCGGAAATTCATATCACCAGTGGACTGTCAAATATTTCCTTTGGTCTTCCGGTAAGAAAAAATATTAACCAGGCTTTTATGGTTCTGGCCATGAATGCCGGTATGGACAGTGCGATTGTAGATCCGACTAACAAAAATATGATCGGTATGATTTATGCTACAGATGCACTGCTGGAGCGTGATGAGTATTGCCTGAATTACATTGAGAAATTTAATGCCAAGGCAGTGGAAGAAACGGTACAGACAGCGCTGGCCTCTCCTATGGATGAGAAAATGCAGGCTGTCTTTAAATTGACACAGAACGGAAAAAATAAGGAGATAGGAAAAGCAGTACAGGAAGCCATTGATGCCGGCTGTGATCCGACAGCTATCCTGAACGATGGCATGATCGGTGCTATGGCGGTGGTTGGAGATAATTTTAAGAAGGAGATTATTTTTGTACCTCAGATGCTGGCAGCTGCCAGAGCTATGAAGGCAGGTGTGGAGATATTGAAACCTTATCTGGCAACCGGTGAGGCGGGAAGTGCTGGTACCATTATTCTTGGAACTGTAGCCGGTGATCTCCATGATATTGGTAAAAACCTGGTAGGTATGATGTTTGAGAGTGCCGGCTTTGAGGTAATCGATCTGGGAGTGGATTGCCGATCCAGACTTTCATTGATGAGGTAAATGCTCACAAGGAGGCAAGTATTGTAGCACTGTCTGCTCTTCTTACCACAACTATGCCGTCTCTGCGTGATACGGTGGCAGCACTTCTGAAACAGCCATTCAGAAATCGTATTAAGATTATGGTTGGCGGTGCGCCTATCAGCCAGGAGTTTGCAGATGAAATAGGGGCAGATGCCTATACAGAGGATGCAGCGTCTGCGGCAGAGCAGGCCAAGAAGTATGCAGAGTCCGGTTTTTGTGCAAGGGCTGCAGCAGGTGAATTTGATGCAGATCCTGCAGAGGAAAATAAAGCTGATACAGATAAAACAGAAGTGGACAAAGGTAGTGTACAGGCTGAATGCGTGGCACAGGACAGTGAAAAAACTGCTTCACAGACTGAGAATCCGGAAGCAGGCGAGGATACAGTTGAGGTTGGTACCTGGAACAGTAAACCGGTGACAGAAGAACCTCATTTTGTAAAGGAAGAAGTAGATATTACTAAAGTTCCCATGCCAAAACCTGGTGAGGGATATAAGGTAAATATGGAAGCAGCCAAAGAAAAATTCCGTAATTACTGGGCTCATAAAAATACAGGAAGACCACTAATGTGTGTAATTGCCAGACGTCCGGAGGTAGAACAGTATTCAGACGGTACTCCTGTAGAGGGTGGATATCTGGATCAGATTTGTCAGGGCAAATATTATAATATGCCGGAAGACCTGAAGTGGAAGGATATGGAGGACAAATATCAGAATGCTCAGCGTATTGTTGATCGTTACCGCTATTTCTGTGATACCCATGCATTCCTGGGAGAAAGCTTCCCGAATCTGAATATTGACTTTGGACCTGGTTCTCTGGCTTCTTATCTTGGTTCAGAGATTGGATTTAAGGAAGATACCGTTTGGTTTAATAAGTGTCTGGACAGCTGGGATGGAGTTCCGAAGCTTACCTTTGATCCGGAAAACAAATGGTTTAAAAAGCATCTTCAGCTGGCAAAGGACTGTAAGGCTTTGGCTGGAAATGATTTCTTTGTAGATATGCCTGACCTGATGGAAAATATTGATGTGCTGGCATCTCTGCGAGGTGCGCAGGATATTCTCTTTGACCTGCTGGATGAACCGGATATGATCGGAGAGAGGATCAAGGAAGTTACAGATATTTATTATGATTATTATGACAGATTCTATGATGTTATCAAGGATGAGGAGGGCGGAAATGCATATACGGTATTCCAGATCTGGGGACCTGGCAGAACTGTGAAGCTGCAGTGTGACTTCTCTGCCATGATGTCACCGGAGGATTTCCGGAAATATATCCAGCCATCCCTGCGTACTCAGTCTGAGAATGTAGATCATGTGCTGTACCATCTGGATGGACCGGCTGCGATCAAGCATATGGATGCACTGATGGAGATTGAGGGAATTGATGCACTTCAGTGGACCAGCGGAGATGCAGGTCCTGACGGAACACTTCCGGACTGGGATGTGATCTATGATAAGGCGATTGCAGCAGGAAAGTCTATCTGGGTAAAGGTCTATTCCGGTGAGTTTGAGGACTGGATCCGCAATGTAGACCGAATTGTAAAGAAGTATGGATCTCACAGTCTCTTCCTTCTGTTCCCGGAAATGTCCATGGAGCAGGCTGTATATCTTCTTGACTATGCAGAACGTAACTGGAGTGATGTAAAAGGAACCTTTGTGGAATCCCTGGGGAGATAGAAATACGGTGATTGCTTAAAGATTCATAGATGTAAAATATATCAAATTTGTTGAATAACTGCGCGTCGCATTCTCATTACTTTAGTGAACTTAAATGAAAAACTAAATTCCAGTTGTGGATTATCTCAGTAAACATGCAGGATTAAATTCTGTAATGCACCTTAACAATTCCATTTTTTTGCCTTATAATAAACCTGTAAGCACTCATGATTTATGTTTTTATGCATACTAACCGGGCATCTGAAAATAGTGTGCGAGACTAAATTCCACATGCCTTATGTGCAAGACTAAATTCTGGTGCAGTGAAATCTGCCTGTGCTTTACTATTTTATTTTATAAGTTTTGGACTAAGCATAACATCATCAGGTGCGATTGCCTTTAATCCTAATGCTTTGTGCAGTTTGTTGTCCAAGAGTAAAAGAGAGAGTTCATATGGGCTATGTCCATTAAGACTGTCTCTTTTTTCGTTGTTTATGTGATTCATCATAAGTCTGACTTTCTCGTCATTTAAATCAGCGAATGAACTCCCTTTCGGACGGATGTAGCGGATATACTCGTGGTTCTTTTCGCAGGCACCTTTTTGCCAAAAGCTGTATGGATCACAGTAAAAGACCGTCGTGCTTTTACTTCCGTCACAGAATTCCTCCATCTCTTCACGAGCTGAGAATTCTGAACCTCCATCCGTGAGAATCACCGGAAAAAGCTTTTTGAATGCATCCTGTCCTAACACTGTTTCAAGCCATACAAAGACCTCTAACACGCATTCCTGGTCTTGATATTCCAACAGGAACATAAGCATAAGATTGCAGTTGCGGAATGTAAAGGTCAAGAGGGCGCAGCTTTCGCCTTTCATTCCTTCCACGCAGTCCATTTCCACAACATTTATATCTGGATGATCTTTCATATAACTCTGGAAATTTTCGTAGTTATGACCTTGACGATAAGAACGATCTTTTGCACTGGTCTGTGTAGGTTTCTTGCGTTTCTTATAACGTACAGAACGTCTTAAGTCACCATTGCGGACATCGAATACACAATCATTGATGTAGGAGTAAAGTGTTCTTCTGGAGCAACCCAATTCTTCTGCATGAGTAGCATAAATATGACCGATGGACTGATGCTTCTCCTTGATCAATGGAACCAATAAATCATTCATGGATTGAATGCTTTCCGGAGTCTGGTTAATGCCGACTCTGCAATCGACTAGCACGCTACGGTACTCATCATGGGCATATTTGGATGAATAAAACTTTCTGGGCATAAGACAATGGGTCTTTTTACCACAGCCATTACATACGTAGGGAGGTTTATTCAGTTTCTCACATTCAGCTGTCTCATATGCGGGACATATATCAGTGCAGCGAAAGGATGGTTTTCTGCAAAGCTTACAATGAATGCCACACATCTTATCACACAAGCATGTCACCTTACAGTTCTTGCGATGAATACATGGCGGGTGAGTGTAACCTGAATCCGGACGTTCTTTTGTATGTGCGTGGAGACGTACTTCCTTTGATATGGTAGATGGATTTTTACCAATAATTCGTCCAATTTCAGTGAAGCTTTTATTCTCAGTAAGACCTTTCTCGATATCAACACGCTGTTCAAATGTTAAATGTTTCTGATTGCCTTTATTTTTCATAATTATCTCCAATCTGCACAGGCAGGCAATCAGCTGCAAGTACATTATACGGAGTAATGATTATCAAAGACAATATGGCAAATATGTGTGCAAAAGTAACTTCGACCTATATGGAATTTACTCTTGCATTTGGACCAAAACCGGAATTTAAGTTTTCATTTAACTCATACTTCTGTCCCAATTCCCATCTGCCACACAGATAAAAATACAATAAACACTTGTTCTTTTCTTTCCGACATGCTATTCTTAACTCTGCTTAAGTACTTAAGTTGACATGTCACAATATATTCCCACATATTTTGAGTATAATGCACTTAAGATTCTATACAACATACAGGAGACTAACACATGGATGGATATGAGTTCGAGTATCAGTGTGCAAAAATATTAAGGCAGAAACATTTTTCAAAAATAGAAGTGACCAGAAGCTCCGGAGATCAGGGTGTGGATATTATTGCTTTTAAGCATAGAAAAAAATATGGCATCCAATGCAAATATTATACATACCCGGTTGGAAACAAGGCAGTGCAGGAAGCCTATGCAGGTGCCAATTTTTATGACTGTGATAAGGCTATGGTAATGACAAATACAACCTTTACACGGTCTGCTACCCAGCTTGCAGAAAAGCTGGAAGTAGAATTATGGCCAAACTGCCCTACTACTCCTTTTTATGGTTTATTGTTTAAAATCATGGGATTATTGAATGCAGCTCTTTTTCTTTATGCAATGCTGACTCTCCTTGCTTCGAGACCTGGATTTGATCTGATTCATCTTCCTGTCACTCTGGATACCATAACACTGATGGTTGTCCTTACAGCCTCTGCCCTGGGTATCTTCGGCTGGCGTTTTTCTCTATGTAATCTGATCACTGCCGGAGCATATTTTTATCTTGCACTCCATATGTTTATTCTGCCGGTATATGCAAAAACAGGCAGCTACACCTACACACAGCTGCTTTCCCTGATTCCCACCTGCGTGTATCTGCTTCACGCAGGATGGGTAAAGATACATAGGCCCTGAGCAAAAGAATACTGTCCTGAATCCCTCATATCAATAATGTCACAAAAAAGGCCCTGAAGAATTGTATTTCTACAATTCTCCAAGGTCTGATTTTACGTTTGGACACTTTCATGCCTGTGCATGAATCTATATTTTTATGCTAATTATGCATTCTTCTCAGCGATAGCTGCCTGTGCTGCTGCAAGACGAGCGATCGGTACACGGAATGGTGAGC
>OLNL01001557.1_pt1 | contig 20573 bp, 21 predicted proteins | sample 1672181 | NCBI WGS metagenome assembly OLNL01 (sample SAMEA3136656, study PRJEB25190) | human gut metagenome | biome: human gut; feature: human-associated habitat; material: faeces | place: Austria | collected 2013
CTCCTCCCACCACCTAAAGGTAGTGGGTTTCCGCCTATGGCAAACGAAAGGATTTAATTTATGAATTTAACCTTACCACTCGCTTCTTCACTGATCTTATCATATAATCTTCCTGCACTATAGCTTTCTCCTAGTACTGTATAAGGACTATTGGCAACATATCCAATCTTTCCTAGACCAGGAAGATTAACACTAATGGCTTCTTTATCATATTCATTATCTTTTTCTTTCTTTAAATAAACAATCATTTCTTTTTCTAGAAATGAATCTCCATAATAATGATGTAATCCTGTAACTGTAAAATATATGTTTGACATGAGTATGTCCTCCTTTATAATTTCAAGTTACATCATTAATTGACATTATGCGTGTCTAAATAGTAAATAAATCAAATTATTTTTTGAATAGATCATTGGATTATTTGGAAAATAAAGAATCATACGATAAATGTAATAGACAATCATGAGTGTACACCATAGAATTAATATCATTTTTCTTTTCTCAGGTTTTAATAAGCATAGAATGCCACAAATGATTGTGGGTATTAGTAGTGCATGGTAATACAAAGATAATTGAATATTTCCTTTCAGAAGATAATACAGGCTTGTTTTCATGTTGCATCCTGGGCATGGCAAACCTGTTATGAATTGAAATGGACATTTATAGAATAATAAAAGAAGGAATAGTACAAGAACTATTCCTAAATATTTAGTCTTTTGCGAAACCATTAATATGACTCTGAAGGATGCAATAGGAAACTAAAGATAATTGAAGTATAGATAATACCATTAAAACAATACTGTCATCACTTGGATGATGTCCATTACTTCTTGTAAGACTTGAAACCATTTTACCAGCCTTCCATAAGTAGTATAGTAAGTAGATTCCACATGTCACAATACTTAATACAACAACAAGTCCAGGTTCAGCGCCTTTTTCTTGGTTTTGACTTTCACATAAATCATTCAAGTCATGTGCGATTGTATATAGCCAATAAATACTATAAATGCCACAAGTAACTAGACTTAATACTACACACAGTCCAATACTCTTTTCTTTTACAACTCCAGTAGTAAATGAAAAACTTGGTTCTACATGCACTGTTTCATTACCTGCAAGCTCGGTATTCTTTAATCTCTGCCAATCTTGCATGCCTGTTTTCCATACAAAACTATTTCCCGTTAATACACCACTTGAAATAAAGCTTTTCATTTCAGATTCACTAAAAGGTCCTTTAGAATCATTATTCTCTACATAATACCAATCATTCGAAGATGATGTAGAAATAAATTCATTTAATTCTGTATTCTCTAGTCTTTCCCAGTCTTTCATACTTGCCTTCCATACTAGAGTACTACCATTGATTTCACCAGAAGTAATCTTAGCCTTCATCTCATCTATACTGAATGATCCTTTCGAGTCATTGTTCGATACATAGTACCATTCTTTGACTGGTGTAGTTGATTCATTCTCTTTTACTGATTCTACTTCAACATCACTTTGCTCAACATTAGTTGTATTTAATGTCTCTTCTACATTATTTTCAGCTACTTCTTCCGTCTTATCCACGACTGAAACAGGTACAACAATATCTTTGTCGACTTCTACCTTTGTTCCACAATTTGAACAAAATTTAGAATCATCACTTATTTCGTGCCCACAATTTTTACAAAACATATTCAATCTTCCTCTCGATTGATTCAATTATAAAATGAATACAGTCTTAACTCAACCACTTAAGAAAAACTTAAGATTCAAAAACAAGCTAGGATTATACCCAGCTTGAATAACTATTCTTTGATCATATCCATTAAGACTTCTTTGATTTGTAGTTTGTCGTCTGTTTGATTCATTAATTCATTTAGCTTATTTAATTTAGAATCTACTTCTTTTGAATCAATATCCATCTTTTCGTGTACAAAGATTAAATTGTTGTCTGTCTTATGACATTCTTCCATTTCTAGAGCTAATTCTTCAAACATCTTTTCTCCAGGACGCAATCCAATTTCTTGAATTTCAATATCTTTTCCTGGTACGAGTCCTGCCAATCGAATCATTTTATCGGCTAAATCCCAAATTCTTACTGGTTTTCCCATGTCTAATACAAAGATTTCTCTTTCATTCGCATAGAAGCCTGCTTGTAGTACTAATTGAGCTGCTTCTGGAATAGTCATAAAGTAACGCTTAATGTCTTTGTGTGTTACGGTGACTGGACCGCCATTTTTAATTTGTTCTTTAAAGATTGGAATAACAGAACCATTGGATCCTAATACATTACCAAAGCGTACAGCCGCCATATGAATACCACCCTTAGTATTTCTTGATTGCATATACATTTCTGTCATACGCTTAGTAGCACCCATTACGTTTGTTGGATTTACAGCCTTGTCTGTTGAAATCATAATAAAACGAGATATACCACAGTCGCAACAAGCATCAATCACATTCTTTGTTCCAAAGATATTATTTCTAATAGCTTCTGTAGGACGGTCTTCCATTAAAGGTACATGTTTATGTGCTGCCGCATGATAAACAACGTCTGGTTTATAGTTTCTCATAAGCTTATAGATTTCTTCTCTTTCACGAATGGAAACAATTAAAGATTCTAGTTGAATCGAATCATTCATTTGTTTCTTTCGTTTCATAACTAAGAATTCTTGTTTAAGCATATATAGTGCATTTTCATTTATGTCCACCATAATCAATTTAGAAGGATTAAAATGAATGATTTGACGACACAATTCAGAACCAATAGATCCACCGGCTCCGGTAACACAAACCACTTTATTCGTAAGATAAGAACCAATCTGATCGACTTTTAAGTCAATGCTAGGACGGTTTAATAAATCCTTGATATCAATGTCTTCAAATGAAATATGATTACTCTCATCATTACCAACAAAAATACGCATGATTTTTGTTGGAATAGAAGTGGAAGTACATAAATCTAAGATTTCTTGTTTTCTTTCGTCACTCACAGAAGAAATGGTAATAAAGATACAACGAACATTGTTCTCTTGACAAATACGCTCTACTTCAGAAATAGTTCCAAGTACTGGTTTTCCACTCAGTATAGTCCCCTTTTTCTTAAAGTCATCCAAGAAACCAATCACATTGTATGGATAGGCCATATTATGATAAATTTCATTCATCAATAAATATCCACCATTACCAGCTCCTACAATCAAACAATTGTCTACTCGTTCTAAGTCCATAATGTAACGTCTTACCATACGGTACAACATTCTTGCCCCTAGCAAGAATACAAAACATAATAATTCAGAAAGCGCAATTAATTCAATATTAAATAAATGAACTTTCAAAACAAAGTAAGACATTACACCAAAACATACTATACAACTTAAGAATGTCCGAATAATTTCATTTGGCCCAGTATATGTCCATAATGACATTTGTGTTTTAAATAATCGCAAAACAATAAAGTGCAAAGCTAATAAAAAGAATAAACCTAGTCCTAATAACTTCGTTAATGTAATAACTCGTCCAGCAATAAGGAAATTATTCTGAATTAAAAATGCTACAATATATGCGAAAAATACGATCAATACATCAATTAAAGAAATCATTATACCTCTATATCTTTGATATATATTTGATTTATATAAACTGTTCATAATAAAACCTCTTTTACAATACGTTTATTATAACTGAATTCTTATAAAAAGTAAAAAGAGCCTTATAGGCCCTTATACTATCCTTCAGTTGTATTGTCTTCTGTATCATATCCAGCTTCTGAATCATATCCGGCATTTGGATCATATGTTTCCTGGTCTTGTGTTAATTGATCTGAATTCACTTCATTATCAACCGTTTCGGTTTCCGTATCTAGATAATCCGTAGTAACTTGACTTGGATAATAGCTATATTCAGGAGCACCATCTTCATCAACATCATAGCTTGATTTACCATCCATTACAGCTTGAATTTTTTCTCTAGCAATTCGAACAGTATTTAAATCCGGAATTTGAACACTTGCAGATTGACCTAAAGATGCACACATCAATTCATCTCCAATACCAGAAATTTGATATGTTTCAAACTTCCATTCAGGTTTTGTCTGTAACTCATATTTAATTAGATCTGTGATTTCATCATAAGTCATATTTGTTTCAAATGCACTTTGTAACGAATTAATAAAGCTAGTGTAATTAACTAATACACTACTACTAATAGCGCGATTAATAATAGCTTGTAAAACTTTTTGTTGATTACGCACACGCTGATAATCACCATCTACATAAGCTTTTCTCTCACGAGCAAAAGCAAGAGCAGTTTCGCCATCCACATGATGTTGTCCTACAGGAAGACCTGGCTTCATGTTAGCCCAAAACAAATCACATTGCTCCCCTTCTTCAACATTTAAATCAATTCCATCTAATGCATCTACAACATCAATTACACTCGTAAAGTTAACGCGGTAAGAATAATTAACTTTTAAATCATAAAAGTTTTCAACGGTTTCTCTAGTTGTATTCAAACCGTAAATACCCGTATGTGTAATTTTATCCATTTGACCATTTGGACATGCAACATCACCATCAGCATCACAAACCGTTTCAACATATGTATCACGAGACATACTTGTCAATAAAATTGTTGAAGTTTTCGGGTTAATAGTAACAAGCATATTTACATCACTACGACTTAATTCACTAACATCACCAGTTGTATCATTACCACTAATTAAAATAGTAAAAGGATTTTTAGTAATGTCTGATACTACTAAAGAATCGTTTTTCTTAGTTGTATAATAAGTCGTTGAATAAATAACACGTGTTTCTGTTGAGAAATGTTCATATTCTTCAACACTTGTAATATTACCACGATACGATTCATTTAAAATCATCGCATCAATTTCACCATTATATAAAGCTTCTACTTCACTAAGAGCACCATCATATTTCTTTATATTGAAATATTCATCACCCTTCTCTTTTTTTATAGCTTTTAATAATTTGCCTGTTCCAACCTTATCCACATTATTTAATCTACCAACTTTTTTTCCTTTTAATGAAGATAAATCTTTGAATTTACTATCCTCACGCACAATGATAGATACAGTATTCTTAACATCCCCTACTTTATGGTCAGTGACCTTTTGCATAAAGCCATCTGTCTTATATACATAATAATTTCCAATTCCCATAGATACTGTATATATAAGCACAAAAATCATTGCGAACACACGGCTAACAGTTCCATGTGCTATAAAGTTAATCCATAAGATTAGAATCAAACTAACTAATACAAAAATTAATATAACTGGAATAAACAAGTTATGTGGCAAAATATCCATCTTTAATAATTGAAGAACAATTAATACAGCAAATACCATCATAACAATGGAAAGTATTAAAGAAATAATTTTATAAATACCTTTATTTTTCATTTTTCCTCCTTATTGCCCTTCATCATAATTCTCATAAGATGGTTCCTCATAATAACCATATTCACCCGAATCTGTATATTCAGATCCTTCCTCAGTATAAGATTCATCATAATACTGGTCATCATAAGTATAATCATCTGTTCCTTCAGTTGTATCCTCTGATTCATGAATCACATTATCTGCACTCGGTTCTTGTGAATAGCCTGAAGTATCTTCTACAGTATTCGAACTTTTACCTTTTAAAACTGCCTTAATTTTATTTCGTGCAATTTCGTTCATTAAATCATTTTGATATGTCACTGAAGCATATGACTGTGCCTCATAGCAGAAATCATATGCCGATTCCCCATAAATCGTATACGATTCAAATTTCCATTTAGGCATATTATTCAATTCATATTTAATGAAATCACTAATTTCATCCCCTGAAATATTCGTATCAAATGCTACAGCCAAAGCATCCATAAACTTTCCATAGTTAGTAATCATCTTAGGAGACACAATACGCTTGAATATAGCCTTAAATACCTTCTGCTGATTTTTGACACGTTGATTATCACCATTAACATATGCATGTCTTTCACGTGCAAATGCAAGTGCTGTTTCACCATCCACATGATGCTTACCGACACTTAATCCAGGCTGCATATTCGCATATAAAATATCACATTGTTCACCTTCTTTGATATCCAAATCAATACCATCCAAGGCATCAACTAAATTCACAACACTAGAAAAATTAATTCGAATATTATAATTAATTTTAATACCCAATGCATTTTCTATGGATTTTTCTGTACTCTTGATACCTAATAATCCAGAATGAGTTAACTTATCCTTGCTTCCTTCAGGACAAGCCATTTCTCCATCACCAGGACAAATTAAATCAACATAGTAATCACGAGGAATACTTGTCATTAATATAGTTCCCGTTTTAGGATTTACCGTCAACAACATATTCGCATCACTACGAGTATTTGCATCCTGTAGGCTTCCATATGAATCATTACCACTAACTAAAATAGTAAACGCATCTTTCGTGATATCATTTACTGGATCACTCTCATTATCGCTAGCTTCTCTTTCAACATAATGTACATTTTGATAAACAACCTTAGTTGAAGTATTAAATGCAAAGAAAGCTTCCGTTTCATGTAAAATATCACGATACTTTTCATTTAAACAAACCGCATCCACTTTACTGTCATATAAAGCATATACCAAATCTTCTAACGAACTGTAATCTTCAGTTGAATGTTTGATACCTTCTTCTTTCAAAGCCTTTAAAGTACGCTGAGTAGCCTCTTTGTCCATGTCTAAAATAGTACCAATCTTTTTCTTTTTCAAATCCGTTTCCTTAGTAATTCCAGAATCCTTCATTGAAATAATCGAAGTTGTTATTGCTTTCTTATCAGCAAGACTTGTTACCACTTCAAAAGTGTCCTTTGTTTTATAAATAAAGTAATTTCCATACGCTAATCCTAAGCACATACAAAAAGATATTAAACCAACCAATAAACGTGGAATAAACCTTCTAACTTTAAAATTCATTATTAAGGTAATAATTAAAACTATGATTAATAACACTGCAGAAATTAATATAATTAATTTCATCGGTAATAAATCTAAATATATCATTTGAAAAATAAGTAATGCCAATGTAACAAATATAAACACAGTCATTAATTTAGCTAAGTGCCGCTTATTTTTCTTCTTTTTCTTTTTAACATTCTGTGAAAGTTTTACATCCTTTTTAGACATAATAAAATCTCCTATAAACTCTTTTGTAGCTCACAATTACATATTATATAATAAATGACCATGAGTTGGCAAATTCACACAAAGAGTAAGGGATTACATAAACCTTTCACAACGATATGCAAAACCTTTAAACCCACCTTCTTTAGCAAGAAACAAATTCTTCTCATAGTTCAATAAATTAGCCTTGTGCTTATACTCTAAAGACTTTGATGCATAAGCATTCAATACGTCAAAGAATAATAAAAATAGTCCTGCCAACACTAATACACAGGCAGAAAGAATCAACCATACAACTGGAAGAATCAAATAAATAACATTCAAGATAAGAACACCAATAAAACAACTAAATACAGAAATAAGCAATCCAATATGACACCTATGATACTTCTTGCTTAGTTCTTCAAACCTACGAATATTAGTATTGATTCTATTTTGTATATAATCTGCAGTTTCCATATCGATAACACCTCACTACATCAAGTATACACCTATAAATCAAAAAGAGAGTAAGGAATATAACCTTACTCTACATCATCAGCTGATTTACCAGCAAGAACTGCATTAATTTTATTCTTAGCTGTTGTTACAGTACTTTGATCTGGAACCATTACATAAGCAGCATCACCAAGTTCAGCACACATTAATGTATCACCAGTACCATTTACCATATATTGTTCCATTTTCCATTTTGGATTCTTATTCAATTGATATTTAATCAAATCAGAAATTTCTTGACTTGACATTGTAGTTGAGAAAGTATTTGATAAAGTATCCATAATAGAAGCATAACTTGTTACGATTGCAGGACTTGTGATCTTATCAACAATTGCCATTAGAACTTGTTGTTGATTTTTAGTTCGTTGACGATCACCTTCAGTATATGCATAACGCTCACGAGAATATGCTAATGCCTGTTGCCCATTTAAGTGGTTTACACCTTCATGAACACTAAATGAAGGAATCATTAAGAAACTATCTACTGCATATCCAGGAGCAACAGTAACATCAATGCCACCAATAGCGTCTACAATATCTGTTACTGTATCAAATCCAACTTTAAATGTATAGTTAATTTCAATACCTAAAAGTTTTTCTACAGTACGTTTTGTAGTATTTGTACCATGAATACCTGTATGCGTAATTTTATCCAATTGTCCTTCCATACATCCATCACCAGCATCACAAGCCGTCGTTACATAGAAATCACGAGGAACTGAAGTTAACAAGATAGTACCAGTTTTAGGGTTTACAGTAGCAACCATAATAACATCACTACGACCATTCTCATCAAATCCACCACGAGTATCCGATCCAGAAATCAAGACATTGAATGGAGTATTCGTAATATTACTTACTGCATTGGCCTTATCTGTGTTTTCAACTTTATATGAAGTTTGATAAACAACTCGAGTATTACTATCAAAGTTTGCGTAAGCTTCCATATCCGTAATCTGACTACGACTAGATTCACTAATGACAATAGAATCCACTTCTCCATTATAGAATGATTCTAACATTTCAGTTAGACTGCCAAATTCTTTTTGTTCCATTGAAATTCCAGAATTTGTTAATTCCTTTAAAATCTTTTTAGAACCAACAGTATTAATATTTGTCAAAGTACCTACGCTGTGGCCTGCTAAATCGGCTTTCTTTTTCATATCACTTGATTCTTTAACTACAACACAAATTGTATTTTTAGAATACTTAGCAACATTCGTCATACTTGAAAGTAGTCCACCAGTCTTTGACATATAATATCCACCTAAACAAGATCCCAAAGAAATAGCTAAGGCAAAAATAATACAAATCAGTTTAGATACAACACCTTTTGTTGAAAAACACAACAATAAGATGAAAATTAAATCTAATAATACAAATACAATAGTAATCAAGAAAAGTAACTTGGAAGGTAATACATTCAATTTAATAATGTTAAACAACAAATACATTGTTGCAGCAATCATTACAATTGAAAAAATAACCCCAAATACTTTTCCTACTTTATTTTGTTTTTTATTCTTTTTCATAATAAAAATCTCCTCATGCTCATTTATTTTACTACAAATTAAATCCTTTTACAAAAAATGGAATAGCATAATGCTTATTCCACTTTATTTAATACTGTGCCTATTACATTTACGCCGTTTCGATCTAATTGTTGTAAAGCCTTCTTAGCATTATTTTTTTCTGTTTCAGGTAAAGAAACCACAAGAATCGTACCATCGACAATATGTCCTACTGGAATCACATCATTACTATCTTCTAAGCTAGGACAATCAATAAGGATACAATCGAATTGATCTTTCATTGCTTCTATAAACTCTTTAAAATAACCACTACTTAATAAATCTAATGCATTTTTAACTTTTCGACCAGTTCCCATAACATATAATAAATTATTCGAATGTTCATCTTTAAAGTTTGTACAATACTTATAATAATTACTATAATCTTGATTCAGTAATATGTCACTCAACCCAAGTGCACTATCAATGCTAAAATACTTATTAATCGTTGGTTTGTTTATATTACAATCTATAAGCAAAACTTTAGAATGATTTGCAACAAATGTTGTTGCCAAGTTGCATGCAATTGTCGTAGTGCCTGACCCTTTGTTAGCACTTGTCAAACAAATGCTATGTACGTTAGGATGCTTACTATTATATTCAATATTTGTACGCAATCTACGGTACGCATTACTACTCGCTTTATTTTTTACCATAAAATTCTCCTATTTCTCCATTGGTATTTCAGCTAAAACATCTACCCCTAAAAACATCTCAGCTTCCTCTACATTTCTTAAGTGTTTATCGAATAAGAAACGTAAAACTACAATACCCACACTAATAACCAAGCCAATAAAAGTACCAATCAATGTATTCTTTTTAACATTTGGACTCACTGGTGTAGTATTAATTTGTGGCTCATTCATTGTAGTCACACTACTTAAGTTTAATTCAGACATCATTGACTTTTTGAATTCATTTACAACATTTTTGACAATACGATACGATAGTTTAGGATCATTTGTAGTAGCCTTAATATTATAATTATACGTATTATTTGAATCTCTTGTTACTTCAATACTCTCTACTAGACCTGAATTTTCAACACCAACCGCATTGCTCACTTTATCTAGCACCTTACTTCCAGTTAAATAGGAAGTATAATCCAAAGAAGTTCCTGTCGGTACAATTGTAATATCTGTACTTGATGTATAACTTTTAGGTAAAATGAATTGTGAAACGCCAAATACAACCACTCCACACACAAGAGTTATAGTTATAACAAACTTAATGTTTTTAATTATATCCTTTAATAACTCTATCAAATCAATTTCCATTTCATCATTCATATAATCGTTATTCATAAATTATTTCCTTTCTATACTGCTCCTCTACCATATAGCACTTGTTTAATAGTTTTAAATAACAATGTCACATCCAACCAGAATGACCAGTTTCTATAATAATATTCATCCAATAATAAACGGTGATCGAAATCTACATCACTTCTTCCATGGCTTTGCCACATTCCAGTAATACCAGGTTTACATGCGATGACATCATAATAATAGTCCCCCATATCCTCTTTTTCTCTTGGTAAATATGGGCGAGGTCCAATTAAAGACATTTGACCTAACAATACATTAATAAATTGTGGAAACTCATCTAAACTCTTTTCACGTAAGAATTTACCTGCACTTGTGATACGTGGATCATTCACTAATTTTTTATTCTTTGTATATTCTTCTCGAATGGCTGGATCTTTTTCCATTAACTCTTCTAGAATCTTATCTGCACCAATTACCATAGTACGATATTTAAACATTTTAAATTCTTTTCCATTTTTTCCAATTCGATTCTGCGTAAAGAAAATTGGACCTCTATCTCCTTCTTTACGATTTTTAATGAAGACAAAGATTGTCAATGGTATTAATAATAATAAACCACATAGTCCAGCACAAATGTCCATACTACGTTTTAATGCATATGATAAACAATGTTTTAAGCCACGAGAATTTGATATCATTAAAATACCATCAAAATCCTCCACCATTGTATCAAATGTTACTAAGCCATTTACTTGTGGTAAATATTTAATAACAGCTACTTTATTTTTAAAAACTTCAAATACCGCATTTAAATCTTCACTATCCATCTCAGGAATCGCAATTAATACTGTATCAATATCTTTTTCTTTAATTACAGAACAAATTTTATCTAAATCAAATGTTCTGTTCACATCTACTACTTGTTCCTGCTGAATATACTTAACTTTTTTTGAATTATTGCAATTTACATAACCTACAACATCTAAAAGTGAGTATCCATTTCCATAACACACCATTCCTAATTTTTCTGCAGTATGTCCGACACCAACAATCAGCGTATTATGTTTAAACCATTTTCTAAAAATTTTATGAGAATATCTAGAGTTACATCCTGCAAACACAAATAAAACACATGTTAATAAAACAAATCCAAAGAATTTCTTTATAGTCCAAGTACTAATTGGAAAAACAAGAAAACTACCTATAAAAAAACCAATATGACTTAATATGATTAATCGTATTTCATCATACATTAATAAAACTCTTCCTTGATATCTTCCAATCAATAATTGCATTAAAAAATATAAAATACATAATTTCCAACACGTTTCTGAATCGTATCCAGAGAATTGTATAATAAACATAAAAAAAACAAATTCAATTGTTAATTTTAAAGTTCCTATTTTTGACATTAAAACATCAACTCCATATGACCTAATTATTATACTAAAAAAAAAAGAAAAGGACAAATCTTTATGTAAGCGTTAGTCATAAAGTGTTCTTTTCTTTATCTAATATTAACTCTGGACAGAAGATAACACAGTGAATGTAGCTGCATCAACCATACAAATATTTTTGATATCCTGGAATGTAAATGTAACTGTATATTGTTGCGTTGCTTCATCTAAAGTACAACCAATATCTGTTACATCTCCTTGCGCAAGTCCTGCATTAGCAAGAGCTGTATCAATAGCTGCTTGTTGATTTTCATCAAAGGAAGTTGATGGTTTCTCTTCTTCTTTCTTTGTTTCAGTTTCAACTTTAGTTTCTTTCTTCTTTTCTACAGGTTCAGTTGTAGAAACTTCTTCACTATTACTTCTTTTATAATTTCTTTCTTGTATAATACCATCTTTACCAATCTTATATTCATAAGATCCAGTAGTTGTATCAAAGCTTACAGTATAGTATTTCTTTTCTTCTTGAATCGATACATTCGAACATTCTTTTTTTGTGGCATTCGCATCGTCTCTTGCCACTTCTAGAATATCATTTTGCGTAATTTCTAATTCACTATTGCCACATCCAGTTAATAATAGAGTTGAAGCTAAAATTATAAAACTATTTCTTTTTCTTCTTTTTGCCATTGTCTTCTCCTCCATACCCATATCCGTAGCCATATCCATAATTACTGTCACTTGCTGATTCTACTTTGTTTAATACAACACCCATGACGTGACCACCATTTCGTTCTACATCATTAATGGCTGCTTTAACTTTACGTTTATCAGAAGATTTTGAATCAACTACATAAAGTACTCCATCACTTACATTACATAATGGAATAGCGTCAGATGCTACTGCCATTGGTGGACAGTCAATAATTATATAGCCAAATTCTTGACGAGCTTGATTTAAGAATTTAGCTAATCGTTTAGATCCTAATACTTCACTTGGATTTGGCACTCTATGACCTGCAGTAATGACAGATAGTGCATATCCTCCATCATATTGTACTTGTTGTACACCTTCATAAGAGTGAATACTAGTACCTTCTCTAAATTCTGAAATAATATTTGTTAATCCTGAACGATTTGAAATTTGTAGTGTTTTATGAACTGATGCATTTCTTAAATCACAATCGATTAATAATACGTTTTTATATTTAGCTGCCATAATACGAGCTAAATTACAAGCTATAGTACTCTTTCCTTCATTTGGAATCGTACTTACGACGTTGATTACTTGAATCGCATCATCCATCTGACTAAATTCAATATTTGTACGTAATCCACGATAGATTTCATCCACATCAAATTGATTTCTTTTCTTTCTTGCCATTTCTATCTCCTAAAAAAACCAAACAGTTTCTTTTTCTTTTCAACCTCAATATTTAATATCTCTTTATCACTCAACAACAACTTAGGATTCTCATAAAATAAGATATCCGCATTATCAAACCCTATACGCTTACCTACAACCGTATACACATCACTCAATTGTTCGATTCTATTTCCTGTAGCTCTATGCGTATCAGTACAAATTACATCACAATATCCATTATCCAATAATTCTAATGCGTTAGCTTGGATTTTCTTTCCATTTACACCAAGAATCGAAGTACGATTCAATTGTAGTATACAACCCATATCAAGCCAACGATCAATGATTGAATAATCTAATCCATCATGGAAATATCTTTCAATATGAGCCAGTACTGGAACAAAGCCCTTCATCTTCAATTCATATAAACATTCATCTCTATAATCAATCGAATGAATATCACGAAGAACATTATATTCAACTAACATATATTTACTACTATTTAAAGTAGGATATAAATCTAATTCTAATCCTTCAATAAATTCACTATTCATCATGACTTCCCCACCAAAATAGATAGGGATAGGACTCATCTTTCTTAATTCCAATTGACGAGTCACCATTTCATTGTAGATATGGACATCCAATTGACCAGGAATAAAATGCGGTGTACTACAAATACCTACAATACCATCCTTCTTAGCCGATTCTAATGAACTAATGGCATCCTCAATTGAAGGCATACCATCATCAATACCCCAAGCAATATGAGAATGCAAATCTATATACTTAGCCATTATAGTTCAGGAATCTCGCAGAATACTGGAATGCCCAAATACTTTTCTGCCTCTTCCTTATTACGTAAACGATTATCCAATAAGAACCTCAATACAGCATAACCACAACCTAATACAAAACCTACCATTGTCGCTAATAATGTATTCTTCTTTACATTAGGTCCACTAGGAATATAAGACAATTTCGCCTTATCAACAACCTCAATATTACGAACATTCAAATTCTTCTGCATAGTACGAACAAAAGTACTTACTGTATCATTCGCAATATCCTTAGACAATTTAGGATCTTTAGTCGTAGCTGAAATTGTAATAATCTCGGTATTCGATTCATTCGTTACACTAACAAGCTTTTTAACACTATCAGCACTCTCCAATCCAACATCTTTAGCTACCTCAGACATAACGTTATTCTGCGTTAACAAATTCACCACATTCGTAACCAATTTACTATTGGCCATCTGCGAATTATAATCCAAAGAACCACTCTCACTAATCTGTGGCGTTAAATAAATTGATGTACTGGCCGTATAAGTTGGAGCAATCAAGAACTTTGTTCCAAAAAATCCAGTAGCACCAAATACAACACAAAGAAAAATAATTAATTTAATATATTTTAAAATAGCACGAGCTACCTCTAAAAGATCAATAACATCTTCATCATCTTCTACATTAGCTACATTCATATAAGCATCATTACGAGAAATTCTCTTATAAGCCATAAACCCTTATCCTCCTACTTTTCAATATGAAACATGATTTTTAAAATCATGTTTCAAAACCAACATTAAATATACCATAAAAATAAACTTTTTTTTAATAAATTCATTTTATATATAAACAATTGTTAATGTTTATATATAGAAATCAATTAATGATACAAAATCCAATCTAAATCACACTCGCTATTTGTTCTATATTTTCTGTTTCAACACTAGTTTCTATACATTCAATCCTTTACTATATTAACTTTTTATGTTCTAGAAAATCAATGCCAGAAAGATAGCCAGAGAACGTAAGGAAAAAGGTGAAATACTTAACACGCTGTATTCGTAAATCAGGGTTCCTGAAGGATGACTTAGAGAACTATAACGAAAAAAAGCTCGGACAGCTATGCATATATCAACATACAGATTTACATCTCTTTTGATTTTGAAGTTTTAACAAATATTACAGACCCCAAACTAGGCACTGATTGTTTACGCTAAAATCATAAATGATTTTGGTTATCCTGTATTTAAACATCAGCCGCTGAACTTCTTTTTGTTTATGTGTGGAACTATTAAAAAAAATTACCTAAAAAACGAAATTCTTATTCCTATTGTGGTCTATTCTTTATTTGATAATACTTAAAAAAAATTAAATGAGACTTACAATATTCATAATGAAACTTTGATAACTATTTATGAAAGCAAATTTTTAAAATTACTTGTTATTTGCATATAAAGAACGTTTTTATCAATGTTTCTGCTCAGTGAAAAAACTATTAGTTCATTCGTGAAAGATATATTGTAATCTGAATTAAGACCAATAGTAAATGGTGCATCACTTTCAACATATTACCGTAGACTTCTACACATAGAAACCTATTTTTTGATGACCGAGTTCAGCGTATCCGACACTGCTTTGGGCTGCTCATGGATTTCCTTCATCATGAAATGCTCATAGCCCGCCTTTTCAGCAGCTTCAGCATCCCACTTGATTTCCACGGTTTCCTTCTGGACTTCATCACCATCCAGATTATAGAAATGCGCCTCACCCGGTGTCAGTTTAGCAAACTCTCGGTTTCCGATATAATATACATTCCGTGTATATTTCAGAATGGCCGGCACATCGGAAGCGACATAAGTTTCTCCGTTTGAAATGCCAATGATCATCGGGCTATCCTTACGCGCTACCCAGATTTCTCCCGGATAGTCCTTGAACATCAACTCCAGCGCATAGGAGCCGCGCACAGGAACCATCGTTTTGGCAATGGCATCGATGGGACCTAGCTTGTACTTCTTGTAATAGTAGTCCACCAGTTTGATGACCACTTCGGTATCGGTCTGGCTGTAGAACGTATAGCCATGCTTCAGCAGCTTATCCTTCAGCTCCTGATAGTTTTCGATGATTCCGTTATGGACACCAACCACCTCAGATTCAACCTCACCAGAGCCAGAACCAGTGCAGTTGCCGGAAACATGAGGATGTGCATTCGTGACGCTGGGCTCTCCATGCGTTGCCCAGCGGGTGTGTCCGATGCCACAAGTGCCAACCAGTGCATTGCCGCCATCCGTCTTTTCAAGCAGATTGGATAGACGGCCTTTTGCCTTTACAACCTCCGCCAGCTTTTCGCCATCTCGGACAGCCAATCCTGCCGAGTCATAACCACGGTACTCCAGCTTCGACAGACCATCCAATAGGATGGGTGCCGCCTGCTGCTTTCCGGTAAAACCTACGATTCCACACATACTTTTCACGCACTCCTCTCATGGTCACGTCTCTTATACCGCGTGACCTTTTGCCTTGATTACAGCAATCACCTCGTCAACGTATTTTTGACAGGTTTCTTCACTCTCAGCCTCAACCATGACCCGGATGACAGGCTCCGTTCCGGATTCACGAACCAGAATACGACCGGAATCCCCGAGCTTTTCTGCTACAGTTTTCACGGTGGCCTGTACATCATTGTCATTCTGGGCCTCCGCCTTATTGTGTACCCGGATATTCTTCAACACCTGCGGGTAAACAGTAAAGCCTTCACTGAGCTCGGACATCTTCTTTTTCCGTGCCAACATGACCTCCATCATCTTCAAGCTGGTCAGAATACCGTCACCGGTGCTGGCATATTTACTGAAGATAATATGACCGCTCTGCTCACCGCCGATGCGGCAGCCATTCTTTGTCATATACTCATAGACGTACTTATCACCAACAGCGGTCTTCGCGTAGCTAATACCGCACTCATCAAAAGCTTTGTAGAGGCCAAAGTTACTCATAACCGTCGTAACGACTGTGTTGTTCACCAACTTACCGCGTTCCTTCATGTACCGGCCATAGATGTAAAGAATGTGATCTCCCGTAATCACGTTACCCTTTTCATCCACACACAGGCAGCGATCTGCATCACCGTCGTAAGCAAAGCCGACATAACAATGATTCTCTACCACAAACTTCTGCAAGCCACCAATGTGTGTTGAGCCTGCATTGTTGTTAATGTTTGTTCCGTTGGGCTCTGCATTGATGACCAGTGTCTTCGCTCCAAGTGCGTCAAAGACCGCTTTTGCAACATTCCAGGACGAGCCATTTGCACAGTCAAGCGCAACCTTAACACCCTTGAAGGAATAGATGCCAAGAGAAATCAAATAACCCACATAGCGATTTCGGCCAGACACATAGTCAACTGTACAACCAATATGGTCACGAGAGGCAAACGGAAGCTCGTCCCACGACTTTCCAAACAGATTCAGCTTTCCATCCAGATAGTCTTCTACCAAATTGATGGTTTCCTCATCCATCTTTTCTCCGTGCCTGTTGATGAGTTTGATGCCATTGTCGTAGTAGGGATTATGACTTGCGGAAATCATAATGCCGCAGTCAAACTCATCCATGCGGGCAATGTAGGCCACGGAAGGCGTGGTGGTGACGTGAAGAAGATAAGCATCCGCACCAGAGGCTACCATTCCTCCCACCAAACTTAGCTATGTTAACGAGAAAGGCCGAGAATTGAAAAGGAGGAACTAGTCCTCCTCTTTATCCATTAATGCCCTGATCTCTTTTCTGACTTCTTCATGGTTTTTAAGCCATTCCACCATATCATCATCGACAGGATAGTTTTTATTCCTTTCTTCTCCGGTGAGAAGCCATTCCGGCCCAACCTTTAAGGCTTTGGCTATTCTTTTTGCTGTAATTTCACCTAGTTGTCTTTTACCGGTTTCGATTTCAGACAGTCGGGATTCGGAGGTATGGCATAATTCGCCAAGTTGAACTATTGTCAACTTCATATCCTTCCTTATCTCTATTAGCCTTTTTCCGATTTCTATACACTTTTCTTCCTTGCTCTTAATTTGCACCGCGTCTTCCAGTTTCAATTCACCAGTGAAGTATCTTCTATCAACTTTAAATCTATCACAGATTCTTTCCAGAATATCTTCACTTGGTATGACTGTACCGATTTCCATTCTCTTGATTTGAGTTGGTGAGCACCCTAATAGCTTGGAAAAAGCAACAAGGGAGAGATTAAGATTATGACGCAATTGAGCTATTTTATCTTTCATATCAATAACTTTACTCTTGTTGTTTTTACTTTTCTACATTATTCATTTTTTTAACGGGATTGGTGTAATTTTTTACTCCGCCTTTTTTAAATTGTGTCCACCTTTTAGTTAGATATACCTGACTATCATACCAAATAAAAAACCACTCCGAACTTAGCAGCATGTTCCACTAAATTCAGAATGATTTCTGTTTATTTCTTAATCATTTCACAAAGAAGCATATATGCAGCATTTTTCTTAGCCATCACCTTAGTTGATGCTTTTCCATAACCGTAAAATCCATCTGCATGGCATGTAACCAACCATTCATTTCCACCGTCTTTATATTCATATTCCGGCTTTTCATCCAGGTACTTTTTCTGGTAAAGCTCCTGAAGCTGATTGATACTATTCTCAAGATCCGGTTCAATATGGGCTTCACTCAAGTTTTTCCAAAGCCCGTAATACATCAGAAGATTTACGACTTTATTTGCAGCCTCTTCCCTTGCACCACCTCTAGTTTTGCCATCAGCTTTTAGAGAATTGGCTGTAGGATTTCCTGGTACGTTATAAGTGATTTCGCATAGATACCAGCCGTTGCCTTCATCATGGACTTTATATCTTGGTATGCAACCGAAATGTTTCTGATGCCATCTATTTAATTCGTCATAGTTTGATTTCTCTAGTAAATCGTCTGACTTATCAAGCTGAATGCAAACCAGCTCGTCCACCAACTTCTCGATTGCCTGCATATCCCATTCACTATCCAGGACTGCTGCTCCAATCAGAGCTTCCATCATATCCTCAAGAGATGAGTCTGTTTTTTGTTCTCCAGTGCCATAAAGGATGAACTTTCCAAGTCCAAGTTCTCTAGCTCTTGCTGCCAGTGCTTCTTTCGTTACAAACTTTTGTCTTATCTTTGTTAGCTCACCTTCATCATATCTACTTCTGAAAGGAGTATCGAAGCTGATACAATCATGGTTTGTAAGCTGTTTAAACATTTCCTTGGTAACAACGGTAGAGAGAATAGAATCACCCAGAAATTCCAATTCCTCTGAACAACCATCAAGTCCATACTCAATCTGGAAAGCACGTCTTGTAAATGCCTGGCGGAGCAGGTTCTCGTTGTTGAATTTGTAAGAAAATACTTTACTAAGCTCGTTGACCGCTTTATCGTCAGGGATATGAAGAAGATTCACGTGGGCAGACAATTCTTCTCTCCACGCCTCGATATCAAAACCATCGTTCCAGTAATCTTCACCCATTTTAGGAAAGAAGTCCTCTTCTTCTTTATGAAGGGTATAGTCCCAATTCAATATCCCACCCTGCACGAGGGAATCGTAGTATTCTTTAATCTCAAACAGGTTCCTTATCCCCTCATCATGACCATCAAAATCCAAGTCTTCATCATACTCAATTCCATAATACTTTGGTTTTGACCATGGACAGTTTTCAGGCCACGTCTTTTTCAGTTCTTTTTCCTTGCTATGCAGCAAATTTTTAATCATAAAAAAATCCTCCTATTTTAGGAGGCATGACGATATTGCAAACCGCACCAAGAAAAATAGCCATACTTATGCCTAATTTCCGGCGCACAAATACCATATAAACATTTTCTTAAATGCTACATCTCTGCTTGAAGAAGCTTTCGCCCTCATTCAACCAGGACCATATACATATAACGAAATGTCTCATGCCATCCGGTTTTAAATTATATAGCAAACCATACTCCAATACAAGTTTTTTTGTTCTATTTTGGGTTTGTTGTTCTTGGTGTTCTTGGTGTTCTTTTCTTTTCTATTTTTTGTTCTTCTCTTCTTCTATTTTTGGTTTGGTGTGTTATGATATTTGAGCTAGAGAAGAGAGAAAGTGAATGAACAAGAAAATAGTAGAACTCAAAAATAAACTTGGACTTTCCAGAGCATCTTTTGCAAGAGCGCTCGACATCTCCCCTTCACAGATGGCAAGAATAGAAGCTGGAAAGGTTGTACTTAGTGATGAGTTTTTGCAGAAAATCTGCTCAACCTTCCACGTTAATCCCGCCTTTTTCACCGGAGAGATGGACATAGATGAAGCTGTAAAAGTAGTAAGCCTGGAAGAAGAAATGAAACAGGTCGGGAAAAGACTAAAACAAGCAAGATCAGAAAAAGGACTCACTCTGAAGGAGTTATCGGATCTTGTCGATCTATCTGATTCTCAGCTATGCCTAATAGAAAACTGATGTTAGCATATAAATAGGACTAGTCAAAAAGAGAAAATTTACACCAGTGGTA
>OLNL01001566.1_pt1 | contig 20499 bp, 15 predicted proteins | sample 1672181 | NCBI WGS metagenome assembly OLNL01 (sample SAMEA3136656, study PRJEB25190) | human gut metagenome | biome: human gut; feature: human-associated habitat; material: faeces | place: Austria | collected 2013
TTTTTATTTCATGGTACAGTTATCAAGTCAGATATTGTTCCATGAATAATTCAGGATAAATATTTCTCATATATAAAAATTTATCAAAAAAAGCTAACATGAAATCACTGCCAAGACTATCTATGAATGAATATGCCAGGATCGGCTCTAAAATCTTATATGTGAAAAATATCTTTCAGAAAATCTTGCATATTTACTATAGAAGAAATTTGAAAGGAGTTTTCATATGAAACATGGAAAGAAACCAACAAGAGAACAGAAAATGATGCTAAAAGAAGCAGGACTGGTTCCTGAGAACTGGCTGGTTATAAAGAATATGGAAGATCATATTGAGGTAGTCAGCAAAAAGTCTTTATCAGATGCGACAAAGAAGCCTAAGATAAGAAAGATTATAAAGTAGTGGAGGATAACTATTATGATGGAGAAAATCATATATATTATGAACCTTGTCATCATGGGAACGGTATTCTACACGTCTTTAACAGAATCTTATCTACAACGATTGTTGCTTGATGATCCTGACACGAAAGAAAATGTGATACGTTTTTTTGAAAAGAGATCTTTTATGGTTGCAGGGATTACAATGATCTTAAGTATTCTTCCAATCATTGGACAATTATATGCGCTGTTTCTTTCATTCATCACTATTTTCTTAGATGATCGGGAGCATATCAAAGGCTCTTATAGTGACAATGAAGAAGATGATATGTCCATTCGGGAACTGATCGTACAAATGATGAAAGATGATTTTGAAGAGGAATAAGAGATATGGATATTGTGAGTTTTGTTTTATCAGTGCAGGTATTTACTATGATTTTTAATACTTTGGCAGGATATTACATGAACAAAATAATGCTGGACTATGATTACGATGATCCAAATATGAAAGAAATTATATATCAAGAAGTACACAAAGGAATTGTATCAGGAATTAAGAACTTCTTTATTTGTTGGATTCCTATTTATTCTCAATTAATTATGGCTGCTGGAATTTACGGAATTTTAAATTTGGATAAAAAGACAAAGATATGTGATGGTCTAACACTTCGTGAAGGAATATGCAAAAAGATATTAGAAGATCATGAAGAAGGGGAAAAATAATGCTTGAAGTTAAAGAGTAGTGTAATTTGGTATGGAAAATAGACTTGGAGTTAATTCTGAGTCTTTTTTTGTGTTGTAAACTGCTGAAAATGCAACATCATCATTTTAATTTCCTCAAATCACATATTTGAATTGAGAAAATAAAAGTCTGGATGCTCCACGAAAGGAGAATCCTTATGGATATATTCGATAAATTCGCTGAAATGGTAGTAAATTTCGTTAGAAGATATGTAGTAAAGTTCGTAGTTAACAAGCTCTTAGACTGGATTTGGAAGAAGATCAAGCCGAAATTGTTGAAAATCGGTAGAAGACTATGGCAGATGTTAAAAGACAAGCTGCAGAAAACACGAAAGAAATGGTTAGATTTTAGGCAAAGAAAAAGAGCCCGTGCGGCAACACAGACTCTGATCTTTGCGACTGAGTATCAAAACGACAATCAGTCATACATAGCCTTAATTATGATTATTGTAATCGATAGACAAATAATCATAATTGTTGTAATTATCCCCTAGCAAGGATAATCCATAAAAAGAAAATCAATAAGTAAACATTAGCATCCGGACGTTCTCATTTAGAGAATATTCGGATTTTTATTGTTTCACTATAAATATGAGATTTTTGAAAATAAATATTTTTCACATATAAGATTTTATTTTCATAAAAAGAATCGGCACATGATAAAAAGTGTATCGATTCTTGGTTCTTAGTTGAAAAAAAATATGATACGGTTCTGGTTGATTTTTTCGTGATACAGTAGTATAATAAATAATGTAAAAGGAGAATTATATCAGTTCTCCTTTTTTTTTGTACCTAAAGATATAATCTATGCAGAAGCTTCTGGAAAGATCCAGGGCTTTTTTTTGTTGAAAGGGGGAAGAAAGAATAAGTTATACAGAATCAAAACTATCATACTTATAGCGTAACTTAATGACGATGAGAGAAAGTAGGATTATTTTCGTCTGGAGAAAAATTTTAAATCAAAAAAGGAGAGATTCATTATGAACATGAAAATTAAGAAGTTTTTGAAAAAAGCTAGCTGTTTTGGAATGGGCATGCTTGCATTCGTTGGAGCTGCATTTGGTAATGTATCATTATATAGTAATAACAATTACTTAGTGTCTGCAAATGAAACGCCAGCAGCATATGTTTATAGAGAAGGAAGTTTAAACAACAATGAACATCAAAACACTACCATGAAGGAAGAAAGCTCAAGAACAATGGATTCCAATACAAGTACTGCTGTACAAGAATATTTGCAGGATCCTGAAAAATATGCTTCAAAAGAATCAGAAAAGAAAACAATTTCTGACCATATCTTAGACAGTATTCAGTTTGTTCTGAAAGAGGTAAAAGAAAACGCAATTACTGTATTCGCATGTCTTCTGACATTGTGCAAAAAATTGTGTGATAAGATTTGCGAAAAGATTATGGATCTGTTTGTAGATGAAGCAGTAGATGAACTTAAAAAGAAAAGAAAGAAAAAACACAAAAAATCAAAAAGAAAGTAATCACAACGGCAGTCTGAAATATGGCTGCTGTTTTTTTATATGTGAAAATTATTTTCTCTAAAAAAACTCATACTTAAATCGAGAGAAATTTGAAGAAATTGTGTTTTCATGCAATTATTTTTTTTCAAATCTCTCATATTTATATTGGATGATAAAGATTGCGTTGTTGCGGAGCCGCTGAGTCCGATCTGCAGCGTGATCCAGTCCGCGAACTTTGAAAACTGAATAAAGAAAGGAGAAGTGATCGCGATGTTTGATAAAATACAATCAACGTATTTTAAACGCGTTACGACTGGTGTTCTGGCACTCTTTATGACTGCTTCTTCCGGATTTTCTTATGCAGTGCCAGTTTATGCTGAAGAAGTAACAACAGCAGCTGCAAAGCGGAAAAAGGAAGAAGAATTTAGTAGTACAGAATCTTCAACATTACAGTTGAATGAGAATAGTACGAAAGAGGAAGTAAAAAATAATCAGGATACTGGAAATGACGATGTAAAGGTCACAACAAATGGAAGTTCGGAAGATCAACCAGAAGTTACGTATGAAAGACCAGATACGAAAGAGCCGGGGCGAAAGCTATCCAGTGAAGAGGCTCAGAAAGATCTGAAAAAGATCATTGAAAATAAGAAATACTCTTATGAAGTCATCTTACAAAGAATCTTTGAAATTGACGATTTTTCATTTTATTCATCCATGACATCAGATGATATTAAATTCTTGATGAGTGGTAAAACAGAGGAAAAATACGAAATTCTTGAAATTTTAAAATTGAAATCTGTAAATTACTATGATTACAATAGTTTAAGTCCAAAGAAATTTTATTTAAGTTTATTTAGTTATTTCAAACTTATTGATCAATGTGACGAAGAATTATCAAAAGATGTCAAAAAGCAAATTCAAGATCAAGTGTTAAAAGATATCAATCAGTTTTATATAAAAGAGGAATCACAATATTATGAAAATATCAATGACTTTTATGTAAATGATATGCAGGATTTTGAAAATGTTTCCAAAGAGGATGGCGCGAAGTATGTTGACGCAATTTCAACTTATATTTATACAAAAAGTGATGAAAGAGATAAAAACGTTATTCGTAAGGCTTTAGATTTGGAAGAAGTCGATGAAGAAACAGATGAAAAAGAGCTGGAAGACTGGGCAACAAATAATAAAGATGGGTCATTTACGATCAAAGATCATTTAGACTCATTAAAAGGAACAGAAGAGTCTTATAACCAAGGTGGCGACTATGGATATAGCACGAATAATTATTTTTATGTAACAATCCATGATAAAGGTGGAAATGATACAAATGCGACCATTAACATCACTGGAAGGTCAAGCAAGTATGGAAACAAGGATAAAGAGTTGTATCAACATATGTTGAAAAATCAAACAACATGGGATTGTTCTATGACTATTAATGGGGCCAATAATCATAATTTAAGTTTAACTCATAACACTGTGACTACAAAACAAGATAAATTTAAAGGAACCGATGGTCAATACGCATGGTTTGTTATGAATTTTAAAATTTCATATACAAGACATTCATATTATTATAATAAAGGTTGTAGTTATGATAAAAATGATGCGGATATACGTTTCAATACTAAAAACTACACTTTGGATAATACAGGTGATGATGGAAACAGTATTGAAAGAGGATATACTAGTTATGATAAACCAGTAACTGCAAATATTCAGATCAATACTGGACATACTGGAACACGAACATTCAATCACTATCGTTATAGAGGAGGACGTGTAACAATTAATTATACTAGAGAAACACACACGATCCGATATGACGCAAACGGTGGATATGGTGCTCCAGAAAATCAGACAAAGACAATGGGTGTTGACTTATGGCTGAGTTCTACAACTCCAAGCAGGTCTCAGTATGTTTTTAAAGGATGGAATACACAAGCAAATGGAAGTGGAACATCTTATAGTCCCGGACAACAATTTTATCCAGATGCAGATACAACGTTGTATGCACAATGGGAAGAGGATACAAGTTACCAATATCTTGACGTGAATGGAGTGTTAGACGGAAATCAAGCAAATAACACAGATGGTATGGGTAAGTTTGATGTTTACATCAATGGACAACTTGTTTCAGATCCATCTGGTTCAATAGATTTTTATGATAAATATAAAGTTGGGTCAAAATATGAAATAAAGAATATTAGACCTAATTCTGGAATATCATATGATCATGCAAGCCCTGGATTATCTGGAACGATTACTGGATATACAAGTATTAATTTGTATTTTAATACAGGATATACGTTATCTATTGATCCAAATGGCGGAACTTATAAAGGTAGTAGTGGTGTTACAACAGTAAATCATTTATCCCCTGGAGCAACGATTACTGTAGATTCCCCAACAAGGCCAGGATATAAATTTGGTGGTTATGAGAAATCAAATGAAAGTTATCAGTCTTATGCTTCCAACACGGGTTGGACAACAAGTCATGGAGAAAATGTAGGGACATATTCCAGAAGTTATGATGGATCTATAACTTATAATGAAGCTCCCGATGGTGGCTATTATCGAACGAATCATGTATGGCGGGGAATAGACTCTGCTACCGATAATTATAACTGCATTTCGTTCCCAACATATACTGCACAAGCAGGACACACATATAAGATCAGTGGAGAAGTCTGGATTAGTGAAAGACCAAGCGGCGGAAGTTTCGCTTTAAATTTCTATCATGGAGATTCTTCCAATGACTGGAAACATTGTATGTGGGGAATATCAGAAGGATGGACTGGTAAATGGGTAAAATTTAGCATAGAACGTACTTTTGATACCACTACAAATGATGCCAGGTTTGAAATCTGGACAAGTAATCTGAAAGGATTGACAGGAAATATAAGCTTTTGGCTACAAGGACTGAAAATCACAGATGAAACCACAGGAAATGATGTTTCAATGACTAAGATCGCTATGGGAGACAGTGATATTAAATTAACAGCTCGTTGGATCCCATTACACTCTACATTATCTTATGATGCACAGGGTGGATCTTTAGGTAGCGTAAAATCAACTGATAATCCGAATAACTATAAAATTGTTGATAACGGAGCATATTTTATTCAGTCTGGGTTAAATACTTCAAGATATCTTCATCAAAGAACAAATGGACAGTTGAATTTAGATAATGCAACTGATGTGCTTACTTGGAATGGATATTCTTCTGATTCGAAACAGACTCTTTGGACATTTGAACGGTATAAAAATACACCTTATTATTACATCATTAATAATTTTAATGGAAAGGCGATGAATTTATCGGGAGATGGACCTGATGATCTAAGCGGAAAGCCAATTGAATTATGGAAACAATATGATGCTAATAACGAAGATAATTTTGATTTTCTTTGGTATTTCAAAGACACAGGAGATGGATATGTAAATATCTATAATAAAATGACAAATAAGGCGTTGGATATTACAAATGGCGAAGATGCAGATGGTGTTGTACTTCAACAGTATGCTCCAAATGGAACGGCTTCTCAGAAGTTTAAATTAGTTAACTATTCACAAGTTTATTTCCCAACCAGAGAAAAATACGCAAACAACAATATCTATATCAACTCTGCAACTCCAGTCAAAAAAGGATGTAAATTCTTAGGATGGAATACAAAAGAGGATGGAAGTGGAAAAACATATCAGCCTGGTAATCTTTATGATGTGAATCAGGATGGTGGAAATGTTACTTTATACGCTCAATGGGAAAAAGAAAAATATACAGCAACTGTGAAATTAAACGGTGGATCCTATAATGGAAGCACAAAAGATTTTACAATTAGCAAGTATCCAGGAGAAGAGATCAGTATTGGAGCACCTACAAGAAGTAAACATAATTTTACCGGTTATAAGCTAACAATGGATAATAATGATGGTGATGCTCCTACTAGTGTGACACAATCTGCAAGTGGGTTTAAAGGAATTATGCAGATGGGTAACTTTACTTTAAATGCACAATGGACTCCTTGGAAACACACAGTAAGATATGATGCAAATGCAAAAAATGATACTTCTGTAAAAGGAATTCCTGCATCTCAAAGTAAAACAGCAAACGTTGATATCACATTAAGTTCTGATGTTCCTACTAGAAATGGTTATACATTCTTAGGATGGAATACTCAGGCAGATGGAAATGGTACAGCTTATGCGACTGGTGCTACATATACACATGATCAGGATGGTGGAACGGTAACATTATATGCAAAATGGACACCATGGAAACATGTTCTTCATTATAATAAAAATGTTCCAACAAGTTCTACTAGTCAGACAGTATCCAATATGCCAGTCGATCAGACAAAAACATTTGGACAGCTTATGACGATCAGTAATCTTGTTCCAACCAGAAAAGGTTACACTTTTGCAGGATGGTATACTCAGTCAAATGGTACTGGAACAAAGTATAATCCTGGAAGTAATTATGCAGCAGATCAGAATGGTGGAACCGTAAATCTATATGCAAAATGGACTCCTTGGACATACAATATCAAGTATGATCAGAATGTAAAATCTACGTCTTCTAGTAAGACGGTAACAGATATGCCAAATGCTCAAACAAAGACACAGGAGATTGATGTTACTTTAAGTAGTATGACTCCTAAGAGAAATGGTTATATATTCGCTGGATGGAGTACATCAGCAAATGGTTCTGTGGAATATAAACCAGGATCTAGGTTCACAAAAGATCTTGATTCCAATGGAGCAAGTATCACATTATATGCAGTGTGGACACCTTGGAAACATACGATTCATTATAACAGTAATATTCCAACAAATGCTCCAACAGGTACAACAACTGTTAGCAACATGCCAGGTGATCAGACAAAGACATTTGATGAAAAACTGATGATCAGCAGCAATAAACCAACCAGAAAAGGTTATAATTTTGCTGGATGGAGTACATCAGCAAATGGAAATGTTGTATATCAGCCGGGTGCTGAATATAAAAATGATCAGAATGGTGGAACTGTTACTTTATATGCAAAATGGACCGCTTGGAAACATACTGTCACATATGACAAAAATGTTCCAGCAAACTCTAAGAAGACAGATGTAAAAAACATGCCAGGAAATCAGACAAAGATCTATGATCAGAATCTGACTCTGCAATCTAATGTTCCAACCAGAATCGGTTATACATTTGTAAAATGGACAACAAATAAGGATGGAACAGGAACTGCTTATCAGCCAGGTAGTCAATATTCTTACAATAGAGACAGTGATGGTGGAACTGTTACTTTATATGCAGTGTGGACACCATGGAAATACACTGTGAGATATGATAAGAATGTACCTGCTAATTCTTCTAGTCAGACTGTCAGCAATATGCCAGCAGATCAAACAAAGACAGAAGAAGTTGCTCTTACTTTAAGTAGTAATAAGCCAAGCAGAAATGGTTACATCTTCAATGGATGGCAGGCTCAGATCAATGGAAAAGCAGTTGATTATCAGCCGGGAGCTACATTATCTTATGATCCTGATGTAAAAGGATCTGTGATCACATTGAAAGCAAAATGGACGGCATGGAAACATACCATTCATTATGATAAGAATGTTCCTGCTAGTTCATCTAGTCAGACCGTTGCAAATATGCCAGAAGATGATACGAAAACTTTTGATATAACAAAGACGATCAGCAGTACAAAGCCATCAAGAAATGGATATATCTTTAATGGATGGAATACACAAAAGGATGGAAAAGGAACTGCTTATGCATCTGGTGCTGCATATAAACATGATCAAAATGGTGGAACTGTCACATTATATGCTCAATGGACACCATGGAAACATACTGTCACATATGACAAGAATGTTGATCCAAGTTCTTCTAGCCAGACGGTAACAAATATGCCAGGTAATCAAACAAAGACATTTGATGAAAAGCTTATGATCAGCAGTACAAAGCCATCAAGAAATGGATACATCTTTAATGGATGGAATACACAAAAGGATGGGAAAGGAACTGCTTATGCATCTGGTGCTGAGTATAAACACGATCAAAATGGTAATACAGTTACATTATATGCTCAATGGACAGCTTGGAAACATACCGTTCATTATAATGCAAATGGTGGAGATCAGAACAGTGTTCCAACCGATCAGACAAAGACATTTGATCAGGCAATAATTCTGAATGATAAAAAGCCAACCAGACACGGATATAATTTCGTAAGATGGAACACCAAAGCTGATGGAACCGGAACATCCTATGAAGTGAAAAGTAATTACAATCATGATCAGAATGGTGGAACCGTTACATTATATGCAATATGGACTCCTTGGGTTCATACCGTACATTATGATGCAAATGGTGGAGATCAGAACAGCGTTCCAAATGACCAGAAGAAGACTTATGGACAGAGTATGAATGTAGCTACGAAAGTTCCTACAAGAAATGAATATAAGTTCTTAGGATGGACAACTGGAAAAGACGGATCCGGAACATTTTATAATCCTGGTGATGCATATTATCATGATCAAAATGGTCAGACAGTTACTTTATATGCAAAATGGATTCAGCTTTACACAGTGAAGTATGATGGAAACCAACCAGCGATCAAAGGTGTTACTGTCACAGGTTCTGTAGCAAATCAGACACAGGGACAGGATGAGAGCGTTAACCTACAGAATAACAATTTTAAGAATAACAGCGGTATTTTTAAAGATTGGAGTGTAGGACAGGATGCTTATAAATATGCTGTAAAGAATGGCACATTTGGAAAATACATTCATCCAGAAGGATATGGTACAGAACATAGTACTATGACTCAGGAATTAAAAAATTATACCAAAGACGCAAATGAAGTAGACAGAACTTTGGTACGTAACTAAGACCCGAAACACAAAAGAGAAGTAGTCTTTTATGATTGCTTCTCTTTTTTTTTTGTACGGAAATTTTATATGTGAGAAAGATTTTTTCTTAAAAATCTCATATTTATGGTAGAAAACTTATCAAAATAGGTGCTAAAACTACCATTTTACTAGCAAAGTAGTGTCAGTTGTGATAGTATGAAAATATAAATAAAGAAAATGAGGGAGAGTATAGGTAAAACAAATGAAAAAATACCCAAAATGTTTTCCGGAAAATTTTGAAACAGAAATTTTACCTGAAGGTGCAAAGGAAGAAAATAAATCTGTGTATAGAATTATTAAAAAAGGACAAATTGATCGTGATAGTTTTATTAGTACTTATGAAGAAATGCAAAGAGGATTAATTCCCATCAGAAAAAAAAGAATTAATTTAAAAAATCCGGGATTATATTCAACATCATGCAATATAGAATATTCAGAAGCTAAGTATGCATTAAATATGTTTATGAGACATCATCCAAAAGCATTTATAGCAAAAGGAGAAACAGAAAAAACTTGTGGTCCATGTCAACTAACATCAGAAAGAGAAAATGTAGAAGGAACACATGTAGATTGGTGGATATATGAAGAATCAGATCCACAAAAGTATTTTGGGGAGGTAAAAAATAATGAATAATGTATATTTTGAAAATATCGATCAAGTTGGAAAATTATATTTAGAATATGTTTTTTATGAATTTGAATACGAGCCTATTTTATTCTTATGCACAGATAAAAATAAAAATTTATATCTCTGTTTGTGCTCAGAAATTCGCTACGAACAAAAGTGGATTATTACAAAATGTAATATGGATATATTAAAATTATTATTAAATAAAGAAATAGATATTGCTTCTGCTTTTCTAATTTCAAAGGAGGCAATTATCGTTACAATGGATTTAAAAGGAAATGAAAAAAATTTTAAAATACCAATGTCGAAAATAGATCCTCTAGATTTACCGAAAGAGGGAACTTTTATAAAAGGAAATGAAAAAGCTTTAAATTATTTACTAAAAAAAGAAATAAAAAAAATACAAACACAATTAAAAATAACAATTGACATAAGTTATAACAATGTAATAATTGAAAGGGAAAATAATAGCTTTTATAAAATAAATATGTCAAATAAATATATTGAAATGTATCAAAAAATGTCAGCCTTAAAAAAAGATGAATGGTTAAGTAAAAAACAAAAAAACGAAAAAATGAAATTTAAAGATGCGTATACTATTACTAAAAACGAAAAATATAAAGAAGATATTAATAAAATAGATATCCAAGAACTAAATAAAAAAAATTATTTAGATGCAGCATAAAAGATAACAAAGAAAGGTGTACAAATTATGAAACATAGTGATTTTCAATTTTTAAATCCGTATTTAAAAGAAATTAATTTTGTAATTAATCCAAAATTTGATGTAAATAATAATGATATAGAAATGCAAAACACTTTTAATGTAGAAATAACAAAAAGTGAAAATGAAAATAAAGCAAATGTAGCACTAGAATTAGAAACAAATATTAATAGTGAAAATGCTCCGTTTAAATTGCGAACTGTTGTTGCTTCTGACTTCAAATGGGAAAATCTAGATGATGAAATGGTGAATTCCATGTTAAATCTTAACGCTCCTGCATTATTATTGGGATATATGAGACCAATTGTAGCTAATGTCACTAATTCTTCAAATTTTCCTGCATATAATTTGCCATTTATAAATTTTAAAGAATAATAAAGCGGTCTTATATTTCTTTACTTCATTTTTTCTCTCATATCTGGTAAAATATATGAGGGAGTTAAATCTCAAATAATAACAACTATGGACTCCTTGATGGAGTCCTTTTTTATTTCAAAATCTTATATGTGAAAAATAAAAAAATAAAAATCTCTCATATTTATTATGTAAAGATTAAAAAAGACTCAATAACCTGATGCAAAACAGGTTTTATATACGGAAGGAGAAAGAGTATGCGTAAATTAAGAAAAGTTGTACCATTTGGACTGGCGGTTATGATGTCGTTACAGGGGATCTATCCTGCAGTTCCAGTGATGGCAGATACCGTAAAAGTAGCAGCTGCAAAGAAAACTACATCATTAGCTACTGTATTAAACAAGAAAGAACGTGCAAAGATCATGCAGCAGATCAATGCGATGAGTCCGGAAGAAGGACTAAAGCTTGCAAAGAAAAAAGGGATCATCAAAGAGGATACGAATGCAAAAGAAAGTAATCTGAAAAAAGCAACGGTCAATAAAGACGCCAAAGAGGGAGAGGTTGGATATCAGTTTACTCAGGATCAGTATGTGGATGAAACACATCGTATCCGATATGAATACATTATTACGGCTGAAGGAGAAGTATCCGCAGATTATGTGAATGGGGTTATTTATGAAAATGGAAGTCCCAAAGTCAATTATCTGGATGAAGTGCAGACTTATGAGATCAATGATGAACTGACATATCCATCTGAGGTCACATTAAACGGAACAACCTATCAGGTAAAATCAGCGTTATTTCATAATACAACAGCAAAACATGTCATTGTTCCAGAGGGCGTAGAAAGCTGTATGGGGGTTTCATCTTCCACGGATATGGTCAAATTAACGATTCCATCCACTTTAAAAGAGATCGGCTCAGGATTCAGAGCTTGCCCATCTTCTCACAACTATTATGACAGTGGTTTTCTAGATACAAGAGATAACGCCACATTTCAAGGATATGAGATGTCAAATCCTGAAAAAGCAAAATATCTGACGGTCAAAGATGGTATTGTTTACAATAAAGAAGAAACAGAAATGCTGACAAAAGTACCATGCGCTTTAGAGAAAGATACTTTAGTCCTTCCAGATACGATCAAAGAGATCCCAGAAGGTGCTTTTATGAACAACAAAACGGTTAAAAAGGTAGTCTTCGGTAAAAACATCACATCCATCGGGAACGGAGCTTTTGCTTATTCTAACATTGAAAACGTACAGATGAATGATAACGTGACTGTTTTAGATGAATATGCGTTTTATTACTGTACAAAATTAGCAAATGTAGACTTATCCAAGAGTCTGACAAAGATTGATGGATATGAGACATTTAAGTACACAGCTGCTTTAAAACATATCGATCTGAAGAACGTAACGGAATTGACTGGATGGTATACGTTTCAGCAGTCTGGATTAGAAGATGTGGATCTGTCTAATGTTGAAAGTGTAGATGGAGTCCAGGTATTTGGGTCATGTTATGATCTGAAAACAGTTTACATTGGAAAAAACACTAATCTTTCAAGCAGATTAGGAATTGGATGTAATTGTTTTGCTGGATGCCATCGATTAGAAAAATATGTACAAAAAGAAGCAAACAAAAATAATCTTTATGTAGAAGATGGAAAACTATATGCTTCAAAAATAACAGGATATGTTGCACTTCCTGATGGAGACACGGCGGTAAAAACTTTAACTGGAAAAATTTTATTGGGATATCCAGTTCAAATGCAGAGAAAAGATTCAAAAAATAATAATAAAACATTAAAATTAGATGATGATATTACAGGTATTGGATGTGCAGGACTAACAACTTTTGCTCAATACATTGAAGATGATGATTCAATCACAACTGATGAATATTGTAATAAACTAATTATTCCTTCTAGCGTAAAATCTATTGAACTTGTATACACAATGCCAGAACAAGACTTGGAAATTGATATATATGGTAATGAGATTCCTGCAATTGATAGACATTGTTTCTATTCAGTAAATTCTAAATCTGCAGAAAAAGAAGATGCAGTATTAGGAACAAAAACGATCAAATTCAAAACAGCAGCACTACGAGATGAATTTGTAGAGCATTGGAAAGAACATGTTATGTATATTTATAAAGGAGAAAAAGAAGTATATGATGTTCTCCCAGAAAAGAAAACAACATCCTTAACTCTTAACAAAACATCCGACAAGATCTTATGTGATGGAACTTCTCATGAAATCCATCTGATTGCAAAATTATCTGAGGATGATTGTACCGATGTGGTAACTTTTAAGAGTTCAAATGAAGATCTTGCAACTGTGGATGGCAATGGTGTGGTCACTACAAAAGCAAATGCACATGGATCTGCAACCATTACTGCAACCGCAGGAGATTATTCTGCTAGTTATAAAGTAACAGTAAAAGGAAGCGGATTCCATGCGACAGGATTGGATGGATCTGATCTTGGATCTTTTCAATGGGATGATGAGCATGGAAAAAATCAGTTAAATTTAAGCGATGTGCATATCTATTGTAATGATTGTAATAAAGGGCTTGAAAAAGGAACAGATTATACAGTTTCTTATGAGAATACAGATAAACCAGGAAAAGCAAAGGTTACATTTACAGGAATCAATGGATATGAAGGATATTCCTTAAGTTATACTTATACAATCCTGCCAAATAGTTTTACAATTGATGAATCTCTCCCTGCTTGCAGATGGAAAGGAACAGGAAAAGAACATAAGGTTGATCTGACAGGAAAAGTAACACATTGGAATCCATATAAAGGAGAAAAAACTACATTAGTTGAAGGAAAAGATTATCGATTAGAATATTCTGATAATACCAAGATCGGGACTGCAAAAGTAAAAGTGATCGGGCTTGGAGATTATGAGGGATATGAAAAGATACTTTCCTTTGAAATCAAAGCCCTTCATGGATGGAATGGTTTTCAAGTAAATTACAATGGAGATGTTTACAAAGACGGAGACGATCTTGGAAGCTTTGACTGGGAAAAAGATGGAGTCAGACCAGAGATCAAGGTTTCTTGTATTGATGATCCTGATTGTGAAGGAATTGAAAATGGAAAAGATTATTCCATCACTTATGTAAATGATAAGAAGCCTGGAAAAGCATCCATTGTGATCAAAAGCTTATTGGATGGTGTAAATAAGACAACGACAGTCCATTATACGATCAGTCCACGAAAAATCATCGTAAGAGATGGGAATGATACAATTTTAAAAGATCAGGATTCTTTAGGAATTTATAAATGGACAGGAAAAGAAGTCAGGCCAGATCTTAGTGATATTAAGATCCAAAATGAAAATGGATCTAATCTAACAGAAGGTACAGATTATAAGATCGAATATCCAGATGATATGATCTCTGAGGGAGAAAAAACAGTAAAAGTGATTGGGCTTGGAGATTATGAAGGAACAGAACACAGTTATCATTACACGATCGAGAAACAGCATGGTTGGAATGGATTCAGCGTGACAGGACACAAAGATGGGGACGATCTTGGAAGCTTTGACTGGACCGGAAATGATGTAGAACCAAAATTTGAAGTGACATGCAATCATTGTGGCGATACTTTAGTAAATGGAACTGATTATTATCTGGAATACAGTAATGATCACAGAAATCCTGGAAAAGTAACTGTCAAAGTTGTAGGATTCGGAGATTATAAAGGTTGGACACAGAGCTTTACCTACACGATCAAAAACAAGACATTTTCCTACAGTGGATATGAAAATGGCAGTCATCTTGGAACAGTAGAATATACAGGAAAAGAAGTAACATATACAATTTCAGAATATGATCTTAAAGATGCAAATGGAGAGAGTTTAACCGAGGGAACAGATTACAAGGTCACATATTCCAACAACATCGATCCGGGAACAGCGAATATAAAGATCACAGGACTTGGAGATTATGAGGGATGCAATTTAAACTTTACTTATACGATCGATCATGCATATTTTATGTATAATGGATATGGCGTAAATAATGATGGTGCAGATCTTGGAACAGTCGCCTATACAGGAAAAGCAACGGAATATGAGATCAGTGATGTATATGATAACAATGATTGGAATAACAAGCTGATTGAAGGTAAAGATTATAAACTTGTATATTCTGATAATACAAAACCAGGCACAGCAAAAGTAGAGATCATTGGATTAGGGATTTATACAGGATGTGATCTAACCTTTACTTACACGATCGTGGATCATGATGGAGAAAGCGGATTCCACAACAACCTTTACACAGATGGAGCTGATATGGGATCCTATGCTTACACTGGAGAAGAAGTGAAACCATCGATTGGACTGATGTACAGTAACTACAACCAGACATTCTTAATTGAGGGTGTGGATTACAAAGTAGAATACAGCAACAATATCAATCCGGGTGTTGCAACAGCAAAAGTCATCGGAATCGGACGTTATACAGGACATGAGATGAGCTTTACTTATACGATCAAGAACAAGGGCTTTGCTGCAAAAGATCACAAAGACGGAGAGAATCTTGGAACTCTGAAATGGACAGGAAAAGCACAGACCATAAAACTTGGAGATATGATCGATCCGATCGATGGACATGTCTTAAAAGAGGAAACAGATTACAAGATCGTTTATTCTGATAACGTTGATGCAGGAACTGCAAAAGCTGAAGTGATCGGATTAGGATATTATGAGGGAAGCAGTTTAACATTCTACTACACGATCGAAAAGCAGCATGGATGGAATGGATTTTACTCTAAAGGATACAAGGATGGAGAAAGTCTTGGAACATTTAAATGGACGGGAAATACGGTCCTGATCGATCCTGATATGAGATGCAGCCACTGTGACAAAGAATTACAGGAAAATGTAGATTACAAGGTAGAATACAGCAATAACATCGATCCGGGTGTTGCAAGTATGAAGATCATCGGTATGGGAGATTACAAAGGGTATGAATTAAACTTTACGTTTGTGATCGAAAAGAAAGCTCCTACGACAACCGAAGATCAGAAACCTACAACAACGACTACGGAGACAAAACCAACTACTGGCACAACAGAAAGCAGTTCTGCAACTTCTGAGACAAAGCCAACGACTGGAACAACTGCAGCTACTACAACAACAACAGAAAGCAAACCTACAACGGAAGATAAGACAACTGCTACAACAGAGTCAAAACCAACCACATCTTCCACAACAACAGAAACAAAGCCTGCTACGACAGAAACAAGACCAAGCACAGAAGATTCTTCTACAGCAGGAACGACTGCAGCAAAAAAAGAAACTGCAACAACTGCAGCTCCTGTGATCAGGATTTCTGTAAAGAAAGCTGCGATCCAGAAGATCAAAGCATTAAAGAAAGCGTTTACGATCAATATCTTAAAGAATAAGGATCAGATCACAGGATACCAGATCAGCTATTCTTACAAGAAGAACTTTAAAGGGCAGAAAGTAAAGACTCTCAAGAAGTTCAAATACAAAAAGATCAAAGTAAAACGCAAAAAATACACGATCACTTCTTACAAAGTAAAAGGACTCAAGAGAAAGAAGACGATTTATGTCAGAGTCAGAGCTTACAAACAGGTTGGAAAAACTAAGGTTTATGGTAAGTGGAGTAGTGTGAAGAAAGTAAAAATTAAATAAAGAAACGAAAAGGGCAGATTCTTAATTGAGTCTGTTCTTTTTTTTGTTTTCTTGTATGTGAAAAACATTTTTCCTTAAATCTTTCATATTTAAAATAAAGGAGTTTTAATATGAAGGAAGAGAATTAACCAGTTTTGAATTTTTGGGATAAAAAATGAGAACCAATAAAGGAATCATTATATGTGGAATAGCGGGATTTTCAAAATCATATTTTGAGATACTTCAAAAACAAAAAGAGCAAAAGTATAAAAAAAGGAGAAGAATAAGATGGAAAAATGTTTTGATGAAAATAAAATAGCAAAACTTACAGGAACTGCAGTACAGGATGATGAAACATTTAAAGCAGAAGGTGGATTTGTTCCTGAAAGAGATCAGTTTTATTTTGAGATGAAGCAGGGAAATCATGTTTTTATGGTTGGATTTAAAGACCTGCTGATATGTCTGCGACTACTTGAAAAGATGGATGAAATCCCAGAGATCGGTGAAAAATGGTGGCAGCAGATGGCAAGACTTTACGGGAATGATATTTACATGCTAAAATATGATGAAGCAAAATAAAATCATATATAGGAGACGATGTCATGAAAGAAATTAAGTTTACTACAGGCTATAAGGAGTTGCCTTTATTATTTTCAGATAAAGATTTTAAAACAAAATATGAAGATCGAGTTGGTGGTAATCCCGACTATACGCAAGTGATCAATGGAGACGAAAAACATTTAGCCTTGTGCCCGAGATGCAATAATCCTGTTGTAATACTTGGGATTTATAAGAAAATCAAAGTTGCTTCTCATGCGAGACATGTAAAAGGAATAGATATTCCGAATGTAGTGAAATTTGATGAATATAAGTTTGAGCATTGCCCTTATCATAGAAAAAAAGCAGACTATGTAAAAGAATATGTTCCCGAAACAGAAAAGCCTGAAAGACAGAAATTATATCAGATTGCAAAAGAGCATTTCGATAAGGCAATTTATTTATTGCAAAAGGAAACAGGACTTTATATAAATTTTTCCATGGCTGAAAAACTTGCGGAAAATTATGTGGTTGAACGTGCATATAATTATATAGATGCAACTGTTTATAATATTCCATGGTATCTGCTTTATAGTTTAATGGGCGGTTTTCCACTGTACCATATGCTCATAAAAAAGAATACAACAGTGTATAGACATCTTCGTAAGCTTAAGTTCAATCTAAGAGATAGTAGTAGGGACAAAGGATATGTCTATGTAGAAGAAAATGGCGGATATTTATTAACTGCTACAAATTACAAATATGTAATAGATAAAAATGATCATCTAAATGAGAAGTTGGATTTTTCAATCCTTCGCCCAGATAAAAAAGTACCGAATACGATCTTATACACATCGATTGATAAGTTTTCTGTCAATGTAGATTCATATTATTTTGCAAATTTGATTAACTATAAAAATTGGAAACCACGACAGAAGATGTTGGATATTGCAGCAAAATATATGAAACCGGATCAGGCAGCTGAAGTCCAGGATAATTGTGACTGGATGGATTAACTTTCCTGATATGATAGCGTATTATATATAATATTATGGAAATGAATTTGCCAGTTTGTCCTCCAGTGCCCTTCGGACCTGGGGACTTTTTTATATATGAAAATGAATCATTCTGAGAAATCTCAAATTTAAAATAAAGGAGAAAATTTATATGAATGATTTGTATTTTGAAAATATTAAGAAAATCGGGAATCTATATTTAATTCAGATATTGTTAGAATTTGAAAATGAACCGATACTTTTTCTTTGTAACGATGAAGATCAAAAAAAAATAGACATTAAAACACCAGATATCTTTCCCCAAATATCTCATATTTATATTGTAATACTATTTTTTAGAAAGGAGGTCGCAGAAAATGCGATTACGAAAAATTGGAGGAAAGGTGATTGCTTGTGCCTGTTTAAGTTTGAGTGTTTTGATGTGTGTCCCTATGAGTGCTGCACATGCTGCAATTCCAGTCGATACAAATTATGCACAGTGGGATTATGAGCCTTTTATTTATCCGTCAAGCGAAAAGAATAAACCTGATTTTGATGGCATATTGTCAGATCCAAATAAACCAGAAGACGATAAGCGTGGCTTTTTCGAATTCCAGTATTCTGATAAAGTGTCAGATGCACCCTTAAAAACTTATATTGAAAATGATAAAGTAACGATTTCTGATCTTTTAGGATTAGTAAAAGCTGAAGATAGAGAAGAAGGAACTTTAACAAGCAGCATCAGAGTTGCAAAGATCGAATATCCTACAAGCAAAAAGGATAATTATAAACCAGCAACTGTTTTAAATCCATCCAAAACATCAAAACTTGATACTTATTTTAATCATCTGAATAAAGATGAATATGTTGATATTAAGATCACATATGAAGTGTCAGATACTGGCGGAAATACAGTGCAACAAACAGGATATGTGTGTGTCAAATACAATAATCCACCTGTCTTAAAATCTGATTATCTTGCCTATACAGTGGAAGAATTAGCTGAAAGAGGAGATGAGATCTTAAATGAGATCAAAACAAATGCTTTTGCAAGTGATATTGAAGATGATGCAAATAAGATCAAATTAACACCAAAACTGGTGAATCCGAATCCTTTGACCTTAAATGATATTAAAGATCAGGGAAGTCACATTATCACATTTACAGTTACAGATAGCGGTGGAAAAACAGCAACTTCTAAACCAGAAGTTTATATCACAACAGGGGATCCTTACAACTTAGCAAATAAGAAAACAACAAGATTTATTAGTTACAAATACATGTATACTTTGAAAAAAGACAGTATTTGGAGAAAAGCTGATCGCTGGAGTTATCTTGAAAAGGTTTTAAAGAACAATGAAAGTGATCATCCTACGGTTAAATACACCTATGAATTTACTGTTGGAGATTACAAGGATTGAGATTCTTGGCAAAATGTGGTAAGATAGAGTTGCAAGTTTTGGTTTTGTCTTTCAAAGACTAAACATAAGAGGAGAGCAGATACAGTGTCTGTTCTTCTTTTTTTTGTACAAAATTATCAAAAATCCTTTCAGTGCCAGATTAATTTTCTCAAATCGCATATTTGATGTGAGAAGAAAAAGTTCGGGTGCTCCACAGAAAGGAATATCCGAGATGAGTATAAAGATAATATTAGAAATGCTGCAGATTGCATGGTATGGAACTCAGTTAATAAAAGAAATGAAAGAGTTATATAAATGGTATAAGAAAAGAGCCGATGATAATTCACCGGCTCCGACTAATACTACTGAGCAAGATATTCGACCCTCTAGCTCAGATACAACGATTACAGTTGAAAAGAATAAAGACTGTAATATCAACATAAACGTTTATCCAAAACTGGATAAATAAAACTTAATAATCAGCATCCGAACGTTTTCTCTTAAGTATTATGCTTAAGAATTCGTTCGGATCATTTTTCTTTTCACATTAAATATGAGATTTTTGAGAAAAAATATTTTTCATATATAAAATTCTTGAAAACTCATATTTAGAATGAGTATTAATTTTCCAAGCAAAAATTTATCATTCTCCTCATCCGTCATATTTGTAATGTAACAAGAAATGACGATCAGGAGAAAGG
>OLNL01001574.1_pt1 | contig 20437 bp, 17 predicted proteins | sample 1672181 | NCBI WGS metagenome assembly OLNL01 (sample SAMEA3136656, study PRJEB25190) | human gut metagenome | biome: human gut; feature: human-associated habitat; material: faeces | place: Austria | collected 2013
GAGAGTCTATATAGCAATTACACTTTTACTACTCTTATTGACCGTTTCACAAGTCTGCGCAGCGGGTGCGCAATTTCATGGCTGTAAAGGAACCAACTTATAAAATTCGAGCTCTTAACTCAATCAATAATGGCGGCGATGCCGCCGGTCGGCAGTGGACCCGGCTGTCCGTATGGCCTTAGCCCCGATGGGCGGTCCCAGGTAAATTGCTTTGAAAAGACTCCGACATGCTTTGTCTCTCAAAATCGAATGTTATCTTATCATGCCGGTTTCGCGCTGTCAATCCTTTTTTGAAAAAATGTGAAAAAAGGAACAAAAAAATACAGATTATGGAGAAGGCGGCGGGAACCGGGCAGACCAGACGGATTCGGTGTTTTCCGACACGCTTTGGCGGCGCAGATGGGGCAATTCTGCGTGAAAGGGGGTGTTTCGCGCGTGAAAGGCAGGTGCAAGGGACGGAAAAATGTGGTACAATCAAGTTGCAAGGGGGGAACGTAGCGATGGAGCTGCGGATCGCAATCGTTGAAGACCAGAAGTTTGAAGCCCAGCAGCTGGAGCGGCTGCTGCGGCAGGCGTGGGGAGATCCTGTCGTCTGCGACCTGTACGAGAGCGGCGACGCATTTTTGCACAGAGCTGCCGCCGGGCCGTATGCCGTGGTGTTCTTGGATATCTGCATGGAGGGCACGAACGGCATCGCGACGGCCCGGCAGCTGCGGGAAAAAGACCCGCATCTTCTCATCGTCTTTGTGACCTCGTCGCCGGAATACGTGTGGGAAGCCTTTCCGGTGCATCCGTTCGATTATCTGCTCAAGCCGTATAAAGAGGAAAAGATCCGGCAGCTGACCGCCGAACTGCGGCGGGTGCTCTGCCGCCAGGAGCCGGAGCTGGAGGTGCGTATCGCCCGCCAGACCGTGCAGCTGCCGCTGAATAAGATCCTGTATGCGGAATCCCAGAACCACTTCGTCCGGATCGTGACCGACGACGGCGAGTGCCGGGCCGCTGCCACCTTTGCACAGGTGGAGCAGCAGCTGAAGACGCAGGAGAACTTTCTTGTCTGCAACCGGGGCCTGCTGCTGAACATGGATAAGGTGCTGCGGTTCGAGGGTGACTGCATCGAGATGCTGGACGGTGCCCGGCTGCCCGTCCGCCTGAAGGATAAAAACAGCCTGTTTGCGCAATTCACACAATATCAATTCCGCCACATGCAGCGGGAGTTCTGAGAGGAGAAAAACGCCGTGGATGCTGTGTTGTTCGGACGCTACTTTCTCGAATTTGCATTGTTGTATCCGGGGGCCTATCTCTGTCTGGCCCCGCTGCGGGACCACCTGAAGGCCCCAAAAACGACCTGCTGGATCGCGGGCGGTGCCCTCACGGCGCTGTGCCTTGGGTGTGCAGCGCTGTGCACGATCTTTGAACTGCCCAGCAACGTTTTCCTGCTCCCCATCCTCATCGTCTCGTTCCGGCTGCTGCGATGGCGGACGGAGGGAGTGACCGTCGGCCAGACGGCCTTCCTGTTCTCGATCTCCGCTGTCATGCTGGCGGTCTGTTCGCTGATGGCCGTGGTGCTGAACGCCCGCGCCGAGACCGGCAACCAGCAGGAGGCCAATCTGGTCTCTACAGCGCTGCTGGCGCTGGGCTTCTCGGCGGTGCTGAGCGTCCTCTTCCATTTCACGGCCGTCCGGTGGAGCGCATGGCTCTTGCAGGAATATCACGGCGAAGCGTTCTGGCAGTCGGCGTGGCCGCTGCCGGCCATCTATGCGGCTTTCCTCATCTTCTGCATCCCGCTGGACCCGTCAATCGTCCTGCTCAACCGGATCATGATCATTGCGGTGCTGGCGGTGTCCATCTCGCTGCTGGGCATCTTCCTGCTGCTGTACGAGATGTACCGGGTGGCGCAGGAGTACACCCGGAACACCCAGCTGGACCGGGAAAACCAGCTGCTGGGCGTGGAATCCCGCCGTTATATGGAGCTGCGGGAATACATGGAGCAGACCCGCCGCCTGCGGCATGATTTCCGCCAGCACCTGCACGTCATCTCCGGCCTGACCGAGGCCGGGCAGCTGGACGAGCTGAAACACTACCTCAGCCAGTACGAGAGCGAGCTCAGCGAGGCCCGCCCCACCCTGTGCGCCAATCCCGCAGTGGATGCGCTGGCGGGCCACTACGACCACGAGGCCCGGCAGAAGGGGGTGCCCATCGAATGGAAGCTGGAGCTGCCCGTTCTGCTGCCCATGCCGGAAGCCGACCTGTGCATGATCCTGGGCAACCTGCTGGAAAATGCGCTCGATGCCAGCCGGAAGCTGACGCCGGACCAGCGGCAGATCCGGGTGATGGTCCGGATGCTCAGCCCGGCCATGCTGGGCATCGTGGTGGAGAACCGCTACGACGGTGTGCTGAAAAAGCAGAGCGGTATCCTGCACTCCACCAAGCACGAGGGGATCGGCATCGGGCTGGTCTCCATCGAGACCGCCGTCCGCAAGTACAACGGCGATTTGACCGTAGAAACGAAGAACAACGTCTTCCGAGCCAATGTGCTCCTGAATTTATAACGAATCGACAACGCATCAATGAAAAATTGGAGGATCGACACGATGAAAATGACACGACGCAACTTTCTCAGCGCATCTGCATTCACCCTGCTGGCCTGCGGCCTTGCACCTGCCGCCCATGCGGAGGAGACCAACAGCCTGTTGACCGGGCTGCTGGGCAGCAAGGCGGAGACCGCCCTTCCGCCCAAGCCTCTGACCGCCAAGGTCGTGGATGCCAACCCCTTTATGGGCTTCAGCGAGTCCAACATCCACCACGACTGCTACAACACCGACTCCACAGATGCCGTTCTGCCCATCGGCATCTGCCCGGAAGTCAATGTGGCGATGGAAAAGGTCAACCCCAATGCCTCTCCGGCCATCTTCTTTGACAATTTCGACAACCCCATCAGCCCGTTCCTGGGCGGTCTCGCCATCCGGGACCTGGATGCGGAAGAGGTGACCACGCGGGGCTTCTTCTCGCCCACCAAGCACGACGGCGGCGGGTATGTCATCCAGAGCTCCTATTCGTTCGTGGACGGGCGGAACCTCATCGTCTGCCCCACCAGCCACAATCACGTCCTGATGCTCCGCGCCGCCGACGAGAACGGCACCCCGCTGCCGGTATTCGAAAAGGTGCTGGACATCGACATCAAGGCCGCAGCCGAAAAGGTGCTGGGCAGAACGCTGGACCAGAAGCTCCTTTCCGTCGTCTTTGACTACGAGGGCAACCTCTGGTTCGTGACGGGCGGTTTCCGCATCTACCCCAGCCGGGGCCAGCAGGGCGCGATGGGCTATGTCTCCCATGCCGCCATCGAGGCCATCCTGGCGGGCGGTACGGCCGACCTCGACCACGAAGTCCACGTCTATGCGCCCATCGCCGGAGAAGGTGCCGAAAACGGCATCGCCGCCTGCAAGGAAGGCGCGGTCATCCTGACGAACCTGGCCTGCTACCTGCTGCGGGCCAACAACGGTGTGGAGGTCGTCTGGCACACCGGCTACAACAGCGTGGGTGCCAAGGACAGCCATGAGGGCGACGCCACCACCGGCGGCGGTCTGGCCTGGGGCAGCGGCTGCTCGCCCTCCCTCAGCCGGGACCTGGTCTTCTTCACCGACAATCTGGACACCGTGAGCCTGCTGGCGCTGGATATCCACACCGGTGCCATCGTGGCCAGTCTGCCCGTCATCGACGAGCTGCCCGCCAATATGCCGGTCTCGGTGGAAAACTCCGCCATCGTCTACGACCACGGCACCGGCACCATCAGCACCATCGTCTGCAACTGGTTCGGCGCCGGCAGCCCGAACCTCGCCAAACCCGACAACGATTCCTCCATCCAGAGCTACGAGAACATCTACGATCGCAACTGGCTGATGAAGGGCAACAGCATGATCATGCCCGGCATCGAGCGGGTGGATACCATCCGGACCGACGACGGCTGGACCATGAAGAGCGTCTGGTGCCGCGACGACCTCAGCGACACCTCCATGATGAAGCTCTCCACGGCCACCGGTTACATTTACGGCTTCGTGCAGGATGTGGACAGCGGCATGTGGCAGTACATCGTGCTGGATTTTGAGACGGGTAAGACCGCCCTCACCGTGGACGTTGCGTCGCTGTACGGCTACAACAACATGGCCATCGGCATGTATGCCGGGCGGGACGGCAACAAGCTGTACTGCCCCACCGGCTACAAGGAGCTGCTCCGTCTGCAGGACCGCTTCGTCTACCTGCCGGAGATGCCCTACCGCAAGGTGGACCTGGATAAGACCCGCCGCACCGTCGTTTCGGCGGCAGAATTTGCCGCAGCAGGCGGGCAGGGCACCCCGGCGACCTGGCTGCACACTGTCACCTTCGACAACCTCCACCCCCAGACCATTGCCGCCATCCGGGTCAACGGCCTGACCGGAAAGGCCTCCGACTATAAGCTCTACGCCAAGGGAACCGACGGGCAGTATCACGCCTTTACGGGCAGCTGGTCGCTGGAAAATGCCTCCGGCCGTCTCCGCGCGCAGAAGGTGTACGAGATCCGCTTCACCCTGCAGGACGGCGGCGACTTTGACCTGAGCACGGACGCAAAAGAAGTGACCGCAGCCATCCTGCTGGCCCGATGACCCCCTGAACAACTGCCCTTCTCTCTTCTCTTTTGAAAACCGCCGTCTGCTTTTGGATTCGTTTGGGCAGACGGCGGTTCTTTTTGGTTGCACTTTGGCGGCAGAGCCGGTATACTAAAGAAAAACAGGGGAAAGGCAGGGGAGAACGATGCACACAGAGCCGCATGGCATCTCACTGCGCACCAAGGTCGCGGGCTGGCTGGCCGCGCTGTTCCTGGCAGCCGTGGTGGGCGTGGGGGCGGCCACAGCGGTGGGGCAGTGGACTCTGAACTCTTTCGACGCGCTGCTGGAAGACAACGCGGCCTGCTACACCGTGCAGGACGCCATTAAGGCCGAGGCCAGAGCCTTTGAACGCTACGTTCGGGAACCCTCGCAGGAGAACGCGCAGGATTACACGGCAGCCTGCGCGGCTGCGGAGCAGAGCCTGGACGCGCTGCCCTTCGACTGCGGCGTCATCGGGGAGGAACGCTACGCCCGCACCTGGAACCTGAAGCAGGGCTATGCGGGCTATCAGCAGCAGCGGGATGCCTTTTGGCAGCTTCCGGAGACCGCGCCAGACTATGTCGATGCGATGTACGAGGTGATGGGCGCGCAGAACTACCTGGCCGAGTACGCCCTCCGGCTGACGCAGGCGACGCTGGAACAGCAGAACCTCATTTATAAAGAACGCGCGCTCTTTCTGAAACGGCTGCCCTGGCTCTACGCCGGGCTGCTGGCGGCATCGGTGGTGCTGATGGCCGTTGTCATCCGGCTGCTGCGCTCCACCGTGGTGGCCCCGCTGCTGCGGCTGGTGCAGGCTTCCCGCAGCATTGCACAGAACGATTTTTCGGGCGAAGACCTGCCCGTCCGGACCAGCGACGAGGTGGGCCAGCTGACCCGGACCTTCAACCAGATGAAACACGCCATGGCCGACTATCTTACGGCCCAGACCGCCCTCCACCGGGAAGAAGTGCGGAACCTGGCGCTGGAAAAAGACCTGGAGCACACCCGGATGGAGGTGCTGAAAAGTCAGGTGGACCCGCACTTTCTGTTCAACACCCTGAACATGATCTCCTGCATGGCGCGGCTGGAGGACGCAGCTACCACCGACGAGATGATCGTCCGGCTGGGGAGCCTGTTCCGCCACAATCTGCGCACCAAGCAGCAGGAGATCACGCTGGAAGAAGAGCTGGAAGGGGTGGAAGACTACATCTATTTGCAGCAGATGCGGTTCGATGGCCGCATCACTGTGGAAAAGAAGATCGAGGTGGACCCGGCGACGGTGCGGCTACCCTCTTTCACCTTGCAGCCCATCATTGAAAACGCCTTTGGCCACGGGCTGAAGGCCTGTGAGGAGGGCGGGCGCATCCTGCTGCGGGTCTGGCAGGAGGGAGACCGCCTGCTGGTCACAGTGGCCGACAATGGCAAGGGCATGACGGAAGCGGAGTTTGCCGCCCTGCAGGAAAAGATCCGGCAGAGCGAGCAGACCGGCAGGAGCATCGGTCTTGGGAATATTTCCCGGCGGATCGCGATGCTCTACCCGGACGGTGCGATGAAGATCAACAGCCGGGCCGGGCATGGAACGGTCATCCGGTTCGAGATCCCGCAAACGACCCAGGAGCAGAAGGAGGAACACGCATGAAGTGCAAGGTGCTGGTGGCAGAAGATGAACTCATTGAGCGGAAGGTCCTGTGCAAGACGCTGCAAAAATATCTGGGAGACCTCATCCTGCTGTTTGAGGCCCGGAACGGCCGCGAGGCCATGGAACTGTTCGAGCAGGAGGCCCCGCAGCTGGTCATCCTGGACATCGAGATGCCGGGCCTGACCGGGCTGGAAGTGGCCCGCAGGATCCGGGAGACAGATAAGAACTGCGGCATCCTGTTTCTCACCGGCTATGATAAATTTGCCTATGCCCGGCAGGCCATTTCGGTCCGCGCGCTGGACTACCTGCTCAAGCCCTACAAGGAGCAGGAACTCATCTTTGCGGTGGAGGATGCCATCCGGCAGGTGTCGTCTCCGGTGGCCCATATGGCCCGGCCAAGGGCAGAGGCCCCCACACTGAAAGAAGAGGTGGACGATGTGCGCACGGCCGTCATCCGGGCTGATATGTATGCGTTCATCGAAAACCACTACCGGGAGGACATCTCGATGCAGGATGCCGCCGCAGCCCTGCGCTACTCGGACGCCTACTTCTGCAAGCTGTTCAAGCAGTGCTTCAAGGTCAACTTCTCCACCTACCTCAACGAGTTCCGGGTGCAGAAGGCCCGGCAGCTGATGACCGACACCCGGCTGAACCTGAAGGATATCAGCGCCGCCTGCGGCTACAGCGACGCGAACTATTTTACAAAAGTGTTCAAGCGCATCACCGGCAAGACCCCCTCGGAATACCGTCTGGCGGCCGCCGAACAGGTGGTAAAAGGGGAGTGACTTCTTCCGCCTTCCCTGTGCGCTGCCCCGCCTCCCTCGTTGAGGGGGGCTTTTTTGCTGTTTCCCCAGCGCAGACAAAACGCCATGAAAAAAGAGGAAGTTGTCCAGTTTCTTTCGTCTGAGAGAGAAGAAAATTGTACTTGGATACAACAAAGACAAAATCGTCCTGCCTATCGCAAAAAATTCCTGTTTCGCAAAAATGAACGATTTGTTAGAATTATTTTGCAAAGAGAAAAGGAAAACCGAACGAAAAGGGAGGATTCGATCCATGAAGAGAAGAACGTTCCTGTCGCTGATGGGCGCTGCGGCAATGTCCGGCGGCCTGATGCTGACGGGCTGCAGCGGCGGCGAGCAGGATGACCGCAAGATCATCCGCATCGGCCATGTCCAGTCCCAGACCCACCCGGACCATCTGGGCCTGGAAGCGTTTGCAGCGCACATCAATGAAAAGCTGGGCGGGAAATACCGCGTCGAGGTCTACCCCAGCGAGCTGCTGGGCAGCCAGACCGAGATGGTGCAGCTGACCCAGACCGGGGCCATTGATTTTGTAGTGGCTTCCACTGCTATCATGGAAACGTTCAGCTCCCAGTATCAGATCTTTAACCTGCCATATCTGTTCTCCAACGTGGAGGCATATCACGCCGCCATGGACGACCCCGAAGTCACCGATCCCATCTTCAAGACCACCTCCAAGGCGGGTCTGGAGACGGTGGCCTGGCTGGATGCCGGTACCCGCAACTTCTACACGGTCAAAACGCCCATCAACCAGCCCTCCGATCTCAAGGGCCTGAAGATCCGTGTGCAGCAGTCGCCCACCAATGTGGAGATGATGCGCCTGCTGGGCGGCACCGCCACCCCCATGGGCTTCGGCGATGTCTACACCGCCCTGCAGGCCGGCATTCTGGACGGTGCCGAGAACAACGAGCTGGCCCTGACCGACAACGGCCACGGTGATATCTGCAAGTATTACTCCTACGACATGCACCAGATGGTGCCCGACCTGCTGGTCGCGAACTACGAGTTCATGGCGAACCTCAGCAGCGAGGAACGCGCCATCTTCGACGAAGGCTTCGAGATCGTCAAGGAGACCGAACAGGCCGCCTGGTCGGATGCCGTGGCCGAGGCCAAGGACAAGGCCGAGAACGAGCAGCACGTCAACTTCCTGTATCCGGATACCGCACCGTTCCAGGAGGCCATGGCCCCCCTGCACGATTCGGTGCTGTCGGCCAACCCGGAGCTGCAGCCCATCTACGACCGCATTCAGGAATACAATGCGGAATATGCCGCACAGTAAGGAGGAACGAGCATGGAAAAACTCAGAAAAGCACTCAACGGTGTCCTGAACGTTCTGGCCGGCGGCAGCATGGCGGTCATGGTCATTCTGACCACCTATCAGGTCGTCGCACGGTATATCTTCAATTCGCCCTCTACCTGGTCGGAGGAGCTGGTCGGCTACCTGTTCGGCTGGAGCACCATGCTGGGTGCCACCATCGTTTCGGGCGAGCGCGGCCACATGAACATCCCCATCCTCGTGGATCATTTCCAGCCGGGGATGCGCAAGGCCTTCCACATCCTGTGGGAGGTCGTGGCCTTCGTTTTCTCCGCCACCATCCTGGTCTTCGGCGGCTGGCAGGTCTCCAATCTGGCCATGGGCCAGCAGACCTCCTCACTGGGCGTGGCAGTGGGCGTGTTCTACTGGGTCATGCCCCTGTGCGGCGTGGTCATCCTGCTGTACTCCGTCCTGAACATCATCGGCATCGCAAACGGCACCATCAGCCTGGATGTTTCCGATGAGGCGACCGAGGCCGTTGCCAAGGTCGAGGCCGAAAAGGCTGCAACTGCCGCAAACGCAAAGAAGGAGGGTTAAACTGTGGCCATTCAAGCATTATTGGTGATCCTGGCAGTGCTGCTGGTGCTGCTGTTCCTCGGTGTGCCCATTTCCTACGCTATCGCAGTCTCTTCGCTGACTGCCATCCTCTCATCCATTGACCTGAACGTCGCGGTGCTGACCGCCGCCCAGCGCACCTTTGTGGGCATGAGCAAATTCAGTCTGACCGCCATCCCGTTCTTCATTCTGGCGGGCAACATCATGAACCAGGGCGGCATCGCCAAGCGTCTGGTCGATTTCGTGATGTCCATTCTGGGCAAGCTGCCCGGCGCTCTGCTGGTGACCAACATCGGCACCAACGCGCTGTTCGGTGCCATCTCCGGTTCGGCTTCGGCCGCCGCTGCTGCGGTCGGCTCCATGATCCGCGACGGTGCCGAGGAACAGGGCTATGACCCCGCCGTGACCGCGGCAACCAATGCGGCTTCCTCCTGCTCCGGCCTGCTGATCCCGCCGTCCAATGCGCTTATCACCTACTCGCTGGCCTCCGGCGGCACCTCGGTCGCTGCCCTGTTCATGGCCGGTTACATCCCCGGCATCATCTGGGCTGTCTGCTGCTGCGTCGTCGGTGTGCTGCTGGCCGTCAAGCTGGGCTATAAAGGCACCCCCGGCAGGTTCGATTGGAAGAATCTGGGCATCTGCACCCTGCGGGCGCTTCCTTCGCTCTCCCTCATCATCGTGGTCATCGGCGGCATCGTGGGCGGCGTTTTCTCGGCCACCGAAGGCTCGGCCATTGCGGTCGTCTACTCCCTGATTTTGGCCTTCTGCTACCGTTCCATCAACCTCAAGAGCCTGTGGAAGATCATCGTGGATTCCGCCAAGATGTCCGGCATGGTCGTCTTTCTGGTCGGCGTCTCCAACATCCTGGGCTGGGTCATGGCCTTTTTGCAGATCCCCGATGCGGTCGCCGCGCTGCTGCTGGGCCTGACGAACAACAAGTACATCATCCTGCTCATTATGAACGTCATCCTGCTGGTGTCCGGCACCTTCATGGACGTCACCCCGGCCATCCTGATCTTCACACCGCTGTTCTTGCCCATCTGCCAGAGCTTTGGCATGAGTACCATCCAGTTCGGCATGATCCTCGTCTACAACCTGTGCATCGGCAACATCACCCCGCCGGTCGGCAATGCACTGTTTGTCGGCATCAAGGTGGGCCGCACCTCGCTGGAAAAGGTCATGCCCTACATGCTGATGTATTATGTGGCCATCATCGCCGGTCTGCTGCTGGTCACTTACTTCCCGGCCGTGTCCATGGCTCTGCCGCAGCTGACCGGTCTGGCGTAAACACGCGTTTCACTCATCTTATCTCATTTCATATCTTCTCCGAATGGAGAAAGGCGGCACCCATCTGCAATTCGGGTGCCGCCTTTCTCTTTGCTCTTGCATCGGCAGGCCGGGCTGTATTATACTAAAGACCGAGGTGATAGGAGATGGAGCGACGCGCATTTCTGGCCCTCTGTCTGGCAGGGCTGCTGGCAGGCTGCGGCGCAGAGAAGACGGAACCGGTCACGCCGGAGTTTGTGCTGACCTATGCAGACAATCAGCCGGCCGGATACCCCACCACCCAGGGAGCTGAGCGCTTTGCGCAGCTCGTGCAGGAGCGCACCGGCGGCAGGGTGGTTATCCAGGTGCACAGCGATGCCGAATACGGCACGGAACAGGAGATCTGGGAGCAGCTCGCACTGGGCGGGGTGGACTTTGCCCGCCTCTCGCTGGCCATTGCGGCAGACGACCTGCCCAAGCTGAATGTGCTGCAGCTTCCGTATCTCTACCGCGATGCCGCCCACATGTGGCGGGTGCTGGATGGGGCACTGGGCGAGGACTTTTTGCAGGAGTTCACCCGGCGGGAGCTTGTGGGCCTGAGCTGGTACGATGCCGGTGCCCGCTCGTTTTATGCGAAGCAGCCCATCCGCAGCCTGAACGACCTGGCCGGAACGACCGTCCGTGTGCAGGACAGCCAGATCGTCCTGGATATGATGAGGCTGCTGGGGTCACAGCCGGTGACTTTTGCTTACAGCGATGTCTATTCGGCCTTCCAGACCGGGAAGATCGACGCAGCCGAGAATAACTGGCCCGCATACTACCGGATGGACCATTACAAGGTCGCTCCGTATTATACCGTGGATGAGCACAGCCGGGTGCCGGAGGTACAGCTGGCCTCCGGCCGCACCTGGGCCCAGCTGCCGGAGGAATATCAGACCATCCTCCGGCAGTGCGCCAGAGAGTCCGCTCAGTATGAGCGCCAGCTCTGGACCGAGGAAGAGGCCCGCGCCCGCCAAAGTGTGCTGGCCGCCGGCTGCCGGGAAATCACCCTCTCAGAGGAGGAACTGGAAGCATTCCGCACACTGGTCCAGCCGCTCTATGCCCGGTACTGCGGCGAAGAGCTGGAGCTGGTGGAAGCCATTCAGCAGGCCTGACGCAAACGGGAGCGTTCCGCGTTCGGCCGCCGCCGGACGCCGGGCAGACCGGCCCAAAACGAAAATCAAACAGAAATTTCACGATTTAGGGGTTGTGTTCAGGGGTGTGAAATGGTATGCTTGAGATACTCTGCAGCCTCCTGCGGGAATTCCAGAGGAAGGGAGCGTCTGATAGAAGATGCAGAAGAACACAAAACAACTGATCGCAGCCCTTGCGCTGCTTCTCGTTGCAGCGGTGCCGCTCGGACTGCACATCGCAAACGCAGACCCCACCGACGAGGTTACAGCCAGCGCTGCGGCCAGCAGCTCGGAAGCGCAGGCGGAAGTGCCGGTGTCCAGTGCGGCCAGTGCCGCAGCCTCAGCCAGTGTGCCGGAGCCGCAGCCGGAAGAGGAGCCGGACGCATCCTCGGAGGAAGCGGACAGCAGCGTAGAGAGCGGGGACGCAAGTGCGTTCACGTCCGAAGCAGCCGTTTCGTCGGCGGCTTCGAGCCACGCCGCTTCTTCGAAGCCCACAGCGCATTCGGCGGCTTCGTCGGCGGCTTCGAGCTACGCCGCTTCTTCGAAGTCCGCAGCGCATTCGGCGGCTTCGTCCCATGCGGCGTCGTCTCATGCAGCGTCGTCTTCGACATCGGCCTCGGCCTCGTCTAGCAGCTCGCATACAACGGAGACCACGGATGCAAAGATCAATGCGTATGTGTGGCAGCTCCGGAGCCTGCAAAAACGCAGCAGCAAAAAACTGTATCAGACCGCAAGCAGTGCGTATAGTGAATATATGGAACACCCCGTAGAAGAACGGAATCTGGCGTTGAAGGTCTCTATCGTGCTGGGGAAGACGATGGAATTGACCAAACTGCAGAGCGAATGCGACAAGGAGTTCCAGGAGATCGTCACGGAGCTGCGCCAATACCTGCGGGAAAATGGCTACGACCAGAGCATTGCAGATGCTGCGGAAAAAGAGTACAAAGAAGAAAAAGATGCGATGATCAAAGAGCTGACGAACGTGACCTACAGTCAGGTGACCGGCAAAGGCGAAGGTGCCAAGTGGCTTCAGGAACACGCGGACATGGGCCAGTAAGACCGAACATCATACAAACGCGCAGAGCGTGCTTCCCGAAGCGGGGGAAGCGGCTCTGCGCGTTTTTCTGTACCTAGCACTCACAGCAGCTCCGGTAGCTGCCGAAGCACGAAGTGGTTCTTGCGGAAGGTGAGCAGCCCTTCGTCCCGCATCCGGCACAGCTCCTTGGAGAGGGCGCTGCGGTCAAGGTTGAGGTAGTCGGCCAGCTGCTGGCGGTTGAAGGGGAGGTCGAACTCCATGCCGCCCGCCTGAACGGCCTGACCGGACAGGTAGGTCAGCAGCCGCCCCCGCACGGTCTTGGGGGCGGTGCAGAGGATGCGGCGGGAGAGGGCAAGGTTCTTTTTCATGGAGACACGGAGCAGATTCCGCAGCAGGCGGTCCTGCCAGCTGTGTTCGGCGTGGGGGCGGGAAAGGGCAGACGTGTCCAGAAACAGCACCTCGCAGTCTGCCGCCGCGAGGACATCCACCATCAGCGGCTCTCCGCAGAACGCATAGGTCTCGGCAAAGGCCTGCCCCTCGCCCACCTCGCTGAGGATGCTTTTGCTGCCCCAGAGGTCGATGCTTTCGATGTGGACGGCGCCCCGCAGCACGATGCCGATCTCATGCACGGTGTCGCCGGTGCAGAAGATGGTCTGGCGGCGGGCAAAGGCTTTCCGCCGCAGGCAGCGGCCGCGTTCCATCTGGTCGATGTCGGCCTCGGTCAGGCCCTGGAACAGAAAAATCGAGTGATAGTCCATAAAAATCCCTCTTTGTGGTTACAACAACCGAATCTTTGCTGTCATTATAGTATACTGTGCACAGAAAAAGCAAGGAGGATTCCCTTATGATTCGGAAAATCATTCACATAGACGAGGAAAAGTGCAATGGCTGCGGTGCGTGTGTCACGGCCTGCCACGAAGGGGCCATCGGCCTGGTCAACGGCAAGGCCAAACTCATGCGGGACGATTACTGCGACGGCTTTGGCGACTGCCTGCCCGGCTGCCCCACCGGTGCCATCACCTTTGAAGAGCGCGAGGCTGCGGCGTACGACGAGCAGGCCGTGCTGGAGAACAAGCAGAAAAAGGCCGCTGCCGTTGCTGCCCCGGCACACTCCGGCTGCCCCGGCCACCAGATGCACCAGTTCAATCGCAAAGCGGCCCCGGCCCCTGCGGCAGGCGCCGCGATGCCCTCTCAGCTGGGCCAGTGGCCCTGCCAGATCAAGCTCGTGCCCGTGAACGCGCCCTACTTCAACGGGGCAAAGCTGCTCATCGCGGCAGACTGCACGGCCTACGCCTATGCGAACATCCATCAGGAGTTCATGCAGGGCAGGATCACCCTCATCGGATGCCCCAAGCTGGACGCCGTGGAGTACAGCGAGAAGCTGACGGCCATCCTCTCCCAGAACGAGATCCGGAGCGTGACGGTGCTGCGCATGGAGGTGCCCTGCTGCGGCGGCCTCGAACACGCTGCCGTGACGGCCCTGAAGAACAGCGGCAAGTTCATTCCCTGGCAGGTGGTGACCTTCTCCATCGACGGCCGCATCCTGGACCGATAAAAAGAGAAAGCAAGAGCTGCTGCACGGCGGGTGCAGCAGCTCTTGCTGTTTAAGAGGCGGCTTTCTGAAGCACTTCTGCAAATTTCTCCAGTGCCTGACGGAGCTGGACGAAGTTGTCCACATCGGCGTCGCTCATCCGGGAGGTGGGGGCCACCACGGCAGTCTCAGCGGCGGTGACGGTGCCGCTGAGCGAGATGCGCACTTCGTGTTCGGGGATGGTCAGCAGGATGTGGAGCGGCGTCGTACCGGAGAACAATTCCTTCAGCGGCAGACCGACGATGCAGGCGAGGTCGGTCTCCCCGGCGGGCAGCTGGTAGTAGGTGTAGCCGTCCAGCGCCCCGGCGGGTGTGACCTTTTGCAGGGCCCCAAGCCCCAGTGTCAGGTTCGTCATGTCCTGCATCTCCACGGCGGAAAGCTCCACGCCCAGCAGGGAAGCCAGCTGGGTCTGGGAGATGTAGCTGCCCATGGACCAGTTGGGCAGCACCAGCCCGGCCAGCGGGGCCGCAGCCACGATCTCCCCGCGCAGGTAGGTGTAGAGCTGCCCGGCGTCGTACAGCGTCTCGTTCGCGTCGATGTACACCCGCGTGAAGGCGGAATTGTTCTTCTGGGAGGTCAGCGTGAACTGAAATCTGCCGGGCGCATACTGGCCGGAGACAGTGCCCTGCGTGGCCCCGACCTGTTCCAGCACCCCGTACAGCGCAGGCGTCCGGGAAGCCGTGGAAGTGACGGTGTAGCGGAAATCGAAGTCCGCCCCGGCCTGAATGGCCTTGACCTTGCGGGACAGCAGACCGTACACCGTGCCGCCTGCCGCCAGGCAGAGCGCCAGCAGGCAGAGAACCACCACGAGGGCGGCACGGCCCCGCTTGTTGCTTTTGGGAGCAGTCATGGAAAAACCTCCTTTATTTCGAGCAGGCGTTCACGAACGCATCGAACAGGCCCTGCATGGCGGGGTCTGCGTCGCTGAGCCACTCCGGGTGCCACTGGACGCCGAGGCAGAACCTTGCGTCCGGCTTCTCGATGGCCTCCACGATGCCGTCCTCGCTCAGCGCGGCGAGGGTGAAGCCGGGGGCGACCCGGTCCACGGCCTGATGGTGCTGGCTGTTGACGAGCACGGTGTCCTGCCCCAAAATGCGGGAAAGCAGGGTGCCCCGGCGGACGGTGACGGTGTGGACTTTGGCCCAGTGGTCGTTGTGCGGCAGATGTTCGAAGGGCTTGATGTCCTGATACAGGTCGCCGCCCAGCACGGCATTCATGACCTGGATGCCCCGGCAGATGCCCAGCACCGGTTTGTCTGCGGCCAGAAAGGCGCGCAGCAGCAGAGGCTCGGCTGCATCGCGGAGAAGATTCGGCTCGCCGCAGGCGGGGATGCGCGCCTGCCCGTAGAACTTCGGGTCCATGTCGCCGCCGCCGGGCAGCAGCAGGCCGTCGCAGGTCAGGGCGTCCTGCACCGCCTGTTCGGGGTCGCTCAGCTCGACCCAGCGCATCCCGGCTCCGGCGCGGGCCAGACTTTCAATGTATTTGGATTGTGCCACGGTCGGCTCCGGGTCGGTGCTCATCCGCGGCATGGCGATCACAACACGCATATTCAACTGCCTCATTGTTTGCAGCCGCTGCCCGCGAACGCGGAGTCCGGCTGCCTTTGTAAAAAGCGGGGAATTGCCCGGTCTGCCAAGAGCTCTCCCTTTGGGAGAACTGTCTGCGAAGCGGACGAAGAGGGCAGGCCCGCTGGCCGATAAAACAAAAACCCGGAACCATCGGTTCCGGGCATTTTGGCGGAAAGATGGGGATTCGAACCCCAGAACGCTTTTGACACGTTACACGATTTCCAGTCGTGCGCCTTAGACCAACTCAGCCATCTTTCCACATCTTCGGTTTTCAGCGTTTCGGGCCGTGGCCCTCAGCGCTCCACTATAATACCTGAAAGAAGCACTTTTGTCAAGGATTTTTTTGAAAAAATTTCAGAAAATCAAAAAATGACACAGGCTCGAAGAAGAAATTCTGAAGGAAATGCCGCTGCCCGATAAATCCTCTTGACGCAAGCCCCAAACGGGACTATGATGAGGGCAGAGAGTGCGCGGAATGGGAAATTCCGCAGGGATTGGAATGTAAATAGGAGGACGATCACAATGAATTATTCAGATGTTTTGAGCAATGCTCGGCAGAACATCGGCAAGTATTGCAAGGCCTGCCCGGTGTGCAACGGCGTGGCCTGCAAAAACCAGATCCCCGGCCCCGGTGCCAAGGGCGTGGGTGACACGGCCATCCGCAATTATAATAAGTGGGCCGACATTCGGGTCAACATGGACACCCTGTGCGAGAACGGCACCCCCGACACCCATGTGGAGCTGTTCGGCAAGAGCTTCCGCCTGCCCTTCTTCGCAGGCCCGGTCGGCGCGGTGAACCTCCACTACTCGGACGCCTACACCGACATGACCTATAACGATGTGCTGGTCCGCGCCTGCGCGGAGAACGGCATCGCTGCCTTTACCGGCGACGGAACCAACCCCGACGTCATGACCATGGCCACCCAGGCCATCGGCGCGGCAGGCGGCTGCGGTGTGCCCACCATCAAGCCCTGGAACATCGACACGGTCAAGGCCAAGATGGACCAGGCCAAGGCCAGCGGCTGCTTTGCCGTTGCCATGGATGTGGATGCTGCCGGTCTGCCCTTCCTGAAGAACATGACCCCTCCGGCGGGCAGCAAGAGCGTGGCCGAGCTGAAGGAGATCGTTGCACTGGCAGGCCGTCCCTTTATCGTCAAGGGCGTCATGACCGTCAAGGGTGCGCTCAAGGCGAAGGAAGCCGGAGCGGCGGCCATCGTCGTTTCCAACCACGGCGGCCGTGTGCTGGACCAGTGCCCGGCGACGGCGGAGGTCCTGCCGGAGATCGCAGATGCCCTCAAAGGCAGCGGCGTGAAAGTTCTGGTCGATGGCGGCATCCGCTCCGGCGTGGACGTTTTCAAGGCACTGGCTCTGGGCGCGGACGGTGTGCTCATCTGCCGTCCCTTCGTCACGGCGGTCTACGGCGGCGGCGAAGAGGGCGTCAAGTGCTACATCGACAAGATCGCCGGGGAACTGGCTGATACCATGCAGATGTGCGGGGCACACTCCATCAGCGAGATCACCCGCGAGATGGTGCGCATCTAAAGGGAGAAAAGTAGACAAACCCCTGAAAATCGGGAGATTCCCGCCTGCGGCGTGAAGATCTCGTTCCGATTTTTCAGGGGTTTGTTGATTTGCGGCGCTGCCGCAGATTCGCGTATTATTTCAGCGTCCCATCCAGCACCTGCTGGTAGTACCACGGTTTCGGGGCACGGAAGACTTTGCCGGAAAGGTCGGCGAAGTCGGGCTGGGTGAAGCGGGGGAGGGCAAGCTCCCAGGCGCAAAGGGCCTGATACTTCAGCTTCAGTTCGCGGTTGGCGGAATTGTTGCCGTACTTGCTGTCGCCGAGGATGGGGCAGCCGATGCTGGCCATGTGGGCGCGGATCTGGTGGGTGCGGCCGGTGATGAGCCGGACTTTGAGCAGGGCCAGACGGCCGGAGACGGCGATGGTCTCATACTGGGTCTCCACGTCCTTGGCACCGGGCTGCTTGTCCTCCACGATCTTGACGATGCCGCGGTCGGCGTCCTTGAGCAGATAGCCGCCGAGGGTGCCGTCCGGCGGCACAGGGCGGCCGAAGGTGACGCAGAGATAGGTCTTTTTGACCTCGCGGTTCTTGATGACCTCCAGAAACAGCTGCTCCGCCTCCGGGGTCTTTGCGAGGATGACCAGACCGCTGGTGCCGGTATCCAGCCGGTGGCAGAGGGCGGGGGTGTAGAGGTCGTTCTCCTTATACTCGCCCTGCTGGTTGAGGTAGAGCAGCGCGCGGTTGAGCAGAGTGTCGTCCTCCGGGCCGTCCACGGCCAGACCGGCGGGCTTGTTCACCACCAGAATCTGCGGGCAGTCGTAGATGACCTGCGCCGGGCCGCGGGCGTTCTTCCAGGCCGGGCCTTCCACCCGCTTGTCGGCGTCCAGCACCTCGTCCAGAATGAACAGCTTGATTTCGTCGCCTGCCATCACGCGGGTGGAAAGCGGCTGCTTTTTGCCGTTCAGCTTGATTTTGTTCTCGCGCAGGGCTTTGTTCAGGCGGCCCGGATTCAGCGCCGGGAACTGCTGCATCAGATAATTGTCGAGCCGGGTGGGGGCAAGACATTTTACTTTTACGATCTTCACGGAAATTTTCCTCTCTATCTTGAAATAGAATGCGTCTTTGAATCGTTTTTATTGTAGCGGAACCGGGCCGTTCCGTCAAGCGAGCGGAACGGAAAAATTCTGGGTTGTTTTTTTGTGAAAAGCGTGTATCATCGGATGCACAGAAAGAAGGGGTTCGTATGAGATTCTATTATAAAGTATGGATGCTTGCTGCGGCTCTGGCTGTCGGCGTAGGGCTGGCAGGCTGCGGGGCGTCCGCTTCTACGGCCAGCAGCCCGGCGGCTTCGAACAGTGCTGTGCCCGCTTCGTCCCGTGTGCAGGAAGAAGGCGTTGTGGAACCTGTCGGCAGTTTTACCATAGAAGACGTGACGAAAACACCGGACACGATCACATTTGTTTCGGCGGATATTGCTTCTGAGGTCAAGGACGGAACCGTCACAGCCCGAATCTACAGCTATGATGCCTACGAGAAAGCCGACATCGATGCGCTGAAAGTAGGCGATAAAATTCGGCTCCACGAAGAACATATGACGGGAAATCAGTATGCCGAAGTGGAAGTGACCAGCATCGAGAAGAACGATCCGTATCATGCTGTAACGATCAACGGTGGAATCGAACAGGAGGGTGGTCTGGACCTGATTTTAATGGATGGTTCGGAGTATTACCGTACCATAACATTTGATGACTATCCGGTTTACTATGAAGTCGGTGAAACAGAACTGAGTCTGGCAGACGATGTGGTGCTGAAAGACAGCTCCGCTGACCCGCAGGCCGACGCGGTGGAGACGACCGGTGCGCAGGCTGTGGCGGCTGCAATCAATGCAGACCCGGACAACTGGACGGTGTACAATACGACCCTTGTAGTACAGGAGGGCAAAATCGTGGAAGTGCACCGCATCTGGGTGCCGTAAGGGAACGCGCAGCTTGCCCGACCTCTCCCTTTGGGAGAGCTGGCGCGAAAGCGCCTGAGAGGGGCTTGACAAATGCCGCAACCATGCTATAATCTGAATTGAGCGCAAAGGGGAGATTTGCCCGTTTGTGTGGAAAAACAGATTATGACAGATGGCAACGATGGGGTCAGAAAAACAGACGATGCCGCCCAGAGAGAACGCCCGCTTCGGGCTGCAAGGCGTTCCGGCAGAGGGTTTTTCAAGCCGCCCCGGAGCTTCCGGCGAAAAAAGCCGGACGCAGCGCAGCGTTACCGCGCACAAAGCGGCAGGGGCAGGGTCTCCTGCAATTTGGGTGGTACCACGGAGCTTTCACACAGCCTTCGTCCCTTTGTTGGGGGCGGAGGCTGTTTTTGTTTTCGCCTGTCATAAAAATACTGCGTCCGGAGGAGGACGCCGGAAAAACCACGAGGAGAGATACAGTTATGCAATGGACCGGTTTGAACGAACTGCGCGAAAAGTACCTGAGCTTCTTTGAAGGCAAGGGCCACCTGCGCCTCGACAGCTTCCCGCTTGTCCCGAAAGATGACCCCAGCCTGCTGCTCATCAACAGCGGCATGGCCCCGATGAAGAAGTGGTTCCTCGCACAGGAGGAGCCGCCCCGCCACCGCGTGACCACTTGCCAGAAGTGCATCCGCACCCCGGATATCGAGCGCGTCGGCATCACCGCCCGCCACGGTACCTTCTTCGAGATGCTGGGCAACTTCTCCTTCCAGGATTACTTCAAGGAAGAGGTCATCCCCTGGGCATGGGAGTTCCTGACCAGCGACGAGTGGATGGCCATCCCCAAGGATAAGCTCCACATCTCCGTCTACGAAGAGGACGATGAGGCTTACGACATCTGGACCAAGAAGGTGGGCATCGCCCCCGACCACATGGTCCGTCTGGGCAAGGAAGACAACTTCTGGGAGCATGGCTCCGGCCCGTGCGGCCCCTGCTCGGAGATCTACTTCGACCGCGGCCCGGAGTACGGCTGCGGCAAGCCGACCTGCGGCGTGGGCTGCGACTGCGACCGCTATATGGAGATCTGGAACCTGGTGTTCAGCCAGTTCGATGCCGACGGCAAGGGCCACTACGAGCGCCTGGCACGGCCCAACATTGATACCGGCATGGGCCTGGAGCGTCTGGCCTGCGTGATGCAGGGCGTCGGCAACCTGTTTGAGGTCGATACCGTCCAGAGTGTGCTGCACCATGTGGAGCACATCGCAGGCAAGACCTACGGTGCCAATGCAAAGGACGACATCTCCATCCGCGTCATCACCGACCACATCCGCAGCTGCACCTTCATGGTGTCCGACGGCATCCTGCCCTCCAACGAGGGCCGCGGCTACGTGCTGCGCCG
>OLNL01001601.1_pt1 | contig 20113 bp, 16 predicted proteins | sample 1672181 | NCBI WGS metagenome assembly OLNL01 (sample SAMEA3136656, study PRJEB25190) | human gut metagenome | biome: human gut; feature: human-associated habitat; material: faeces | place: Austria | collected 2013
CGCACCATGAAGAACAAGCGATATATGATGGAGCAACACATCATTCCGTATTTTGGTAATCAGATGATGAGTGAGATAACTGCAGGGCAGATTATTCAGTGGCAGAATGAAATGCAGACCAAAGGATTTTCGGAAGCCTACTTAAGAATGATACAAAATCAGCTAACTAGCTTATTCACTCACGCTTCACGAATTTACGATTTACACACAAATCCTTGTAAAAAAGTAAAGCGTATGGGAAGTTCGGATAACAGAAGTCTGGATTTCTGGACAGTAGATGAATACCAAAAGTTCATACAGACAATGGAACCGGGAAGCAGATACTATCTTATCTTTGAAATACTCTTTTGGACGGGGTGTAGAATTGGAGAGTTGTTGGCACTTACACCAAAGGATGTTGATTTTGAAAGAAATCAAATCAGCATTACCAAGACTTACTATCGAACAGAAAGGCAGGATGTGATTACGGAGCCTAAGACGAAGCAATCTGTAAGGCTGATAGAAATACCGGGGTTTCTTAAACGGGAGATTAAGGATTTTATAGATGTTCATTATGGGATGCCGGAGAATGAAAGACTCTTCCCCATTGTGCAGGAAGCAGTACAGCACAAGATGAAGCACCAAATGGAGAAAGCAGGAGTAAAGAAAATCCGAGTTCACGATTTGAGACATTCGCATGTGGCGTACCTAATCAATAAAGGAATTGAGCCCATTCTGATAAAGGAGAGGGTGGGACACAAAGATATACGTATCACATTAAATACTTACGGACACTTATATCCGAACCAACAAAGAAAAGTAGCGGATATGCTGGATTTTGAAAAAGAGAAAAGCCCTAACAGCGGCAACTGCTAGGACTTGTGATAACAGGAAAACCTCTGTTACCTATGTAATCACAGCATAAGTATAACAGAGGTTCTTCCTTGTGACAATGAGATTTTAGGAAACGGAGGACTTTATGGAAGAAAAGAAAACAGAACTGAAAATGATTAAGATGTCAGAAGTGCAGTCGCAGGAGATAGAGTGGCTTTGGTATCCATTCATCCCTTATGGAAAGCTGACAATCGTACAAGGTGATCCTGGAGACGGAAAGACAACCTTGATATTAAATATTGCTGCCAAGTTATCCAAAGGAGAGGGGATGGATAATGATATGAAGCTGATGGAATCAATGAACATTATTTATCAGACTGCCGAGGACGGGCTTGCAGATACTGTAAAGCCAAGGCTTGAAAAGGCAGGTGCAGATTGTGAGAGGATATTGATAATTGATGAAAGCGACAAATCCCTTTCTATGGCAGATGATAGGCTGGAAGAAGCCATTATCCAGACGGGAGCGAGGATGTTGATTTTAGACCCGATACAAGCCTATTTGGGTGGTGGCATAGATATGAACAGAGCAAATGAAGCAAGGGATATGACGAAGCGATTAGGAGCTTTGGCGGAGAAATACAAATGTGCCATTATTCTTATCGGTCATATGAATAAGGCATCTGGTAATAAGGCGGCTTATAGGGGCATGGGTTCTATTGATTTCTTTGCAGTAGCAAGGAGCGTGTTGTTAGTCGGCAGAGTGGAAGGAGAACCTAATATCAGAGCAGTTGTTCAGATAAAAAATAATTTGGCACAGTTCGGACATCCCAAGGCATTTGAACTGATGGAACGTGGTTTTAAGTGGATGGGAGATTATGAGATTACAGCGGATGAAGTGCTTGGTGGTATTGCCCCAAAAGCAAATAAATTGGAGCAGGCAAAGCGGATGCTTCGGGAACTGGCAGAGACTTCTAATGCGGTACAGAGTAATGAGATTTTTGATATGGCTGAGGAACAGGGGATTTCTAAAAGAACATTGGAAAATGCCAAAAAGGAGCTGTGTATCAGGGCAAGAAAAATCAATGACTCATGGTATTGGGAACTGGATAAGATAAAGCAGATTTAAGGGAAGACCGCAACAATGCAGACTATATAAAATTTGCGGTGACAAACCTTGCAAGGTTGCAAAATTTATAGACCTTGCGTTGTTGCGGTCTTGATGGAAAGGATGGATTGATAGATTGAAAAATGTGCAGATTTCTGAGGAACTATTTTTTGCACTCCTTAAATATCATTTATTGGAAATGGATGATGTTTTACCGGAGATAAAGAAAGGTTTGGAAGAAAAATTGGAAGCTATGGTCAGGCGGGATTTATATACAAAATACAAGACTGCTCCAACCGAGGAAGAAAGAGAAAAAGCAAGGCAGGAATATCTGAAAAAGGTGGGAATGCACCGGAGTTTCCGCTGGTAAACTTTTCCTTCAGTGTGTAGGACTGGAGCGTGACACGCTCCTGTAAATACGATTAAAGAGAAAGCAGTGTGAGGGAACAAATGGCAGGAACCGGACTTCTCTCACAAGCCCTCGGCGTTTGAGAGCGAAATACACCCATCGCACAAATCTTCGATTTGTACTCTGTGTATTTCGCCCTTGCAGGGGGCTGACATTCGCAATCCGCTATGCTACTTGCTCATGAACGCAGCTGCTTCGCAGTACAGCGAAAGAGCATCGCTGTATAAGCATTTACAATGCTTACCTGCGTTCAAATGCTGTCGCATTTGTGCCCATGTCGGATACGGCAATGAGTTCGTAAACGGACACCTATGTGTCCACTCACATTGGCATTAGAAGGGAGATGATTAGTATGCCGAGAAATTCATTTATACAGATGAACAAGCTTACAAATGTTTCAGGCAGGATTACTTATATATCAAGCAAGGCAAAGCAGGAGAATCTGTATGCGACTTATACAACAATTCCCGAGAGAAATTTTTAGCGGGAACTGGCAAAGTGTAATCAGGAAAGCTTTGTTCAAAGTGGGTCAGATGGAAAATGTATTGAGGCAAGGGAACTGATTATTGCATTGCCGGAGTCCTTTGTGCATTATGATCCGGAGTATTTGCTGAAGCGATTTACAGACCACTTTAAGCAGAAGTATAAGGTGGAGTGTATTTCAGCACTTCACCATAATAAACGCAAGACCAATTACCACATTCATCTGATATTTGCGGAGCGTCAGCTTCTGGATAAGCCGGTCGAGAAGATTGCTACCAGAAATATGTTTTATGACGAGATGGGAAAGCACAGGAGAACCAAGAAGGAAATCTTGGATGAAGCTGGTAATATTCGTAAAAGGTGCAGGGTGGTTAGGAAGGGCGAGATGTATGAGAGAAAGTTGTTTACCAAGAAAAACGAGTTATTTAAGGCGGATGGGTATTTGGATGAAGTAAAGCGTGTATATACAGATTTAATCAATACATTTGCCATAAAAGAAGAGGATAAACTTCATGTATTTGAGAAGAATGGAATGTATCTTGCAACCAAGAAGGTTGGTAAGAACAACCCGAAAGCTGCTGAGATTGAGGCTGATAATAAAGTGCGTATGCAGTGGAATCAGACTGTGGACAGAGCACTAATATCAGGGGGAGCAAAAAAGGATATTCTGGATGTGAAGCGTGAAAAGATATCAGAAGAGGTAAAACATTCTATTGAAATATATGGAAATCGTCCCTTTTTTCTGGCAGATATTATAATACTTGCAATTAAGGCATTGGAATTGCTGATATCTAAGGTGTTACTTGCGGCTGCAAAGGAGGTTGAAAAGGTTGTGGATGTAGTGCATGAGAAGGTTGTAGAGAATGATGCTCCGATTACCGAGGCTGAGATTAAGCCGGAGTTAAAGGTACAGGAATCAGCACAAATACAGCTTCCAAAGAAACCGGAGAAACCGTTATTATTGTCAAAGTATTCTGCGATTATGGATTTGGATGCAGAGTTAAAACGCAGAAATGATGAGATTTTCAGGGTTGAAAGAGAGCGTAGCAATCTGGAGATTGAGTTGTCTGAATGTAGCGGAGTGTTCAAACAGAAGCGAAGAAAAGAGCTGCAGGAGCAGATCTCTATTTTGGATGGAAAAGCAGAGAAGATGAAAGCAGAACTTTCAAGGATGATTCAGGATGCAGGCTATGCCAATGCTTCAGAATTCTATACGGAGCTATTTATGGTTCGTGAGGAGAAACGAAAGTATGATGAGGCTTGTAAGAAATGGCAGCAGAAGTGTGTTGAGGTTAAGATTGAAGCCCAGAGGAACGGTACTGGAAAAGAACAAAGTAGACTATCTGATATAGGAAGAAGTATATAATGTGAGTCATTTCTTGGTATTGGTTTGCCCCACAATTTGAGGCAAACCAATATGGTAGAATGATTTTTTGTTGAAATATTGTTAGGAAATCTAAGTGAAAATTTTGGCCTCAAAAACCTCAAAACATCTCAATATTTGGTTGCTATTGTTCCGATAGTGGAATATAATAGAAGACAATAGGGAGGTCTCACATATGGAATACTTAACGACAGTAGAAATGTCTAAAAGATGGAATATTTCTTCGAGAAGAATCGGTGTTTTGTGTACAGAGGGAAGAGTAGAAGGTGCGATAAAGAAAGGTAAGATGTGGCTGATTCCATCGGATGCAGTAAAACCGGTAGATGGCAGATTTAAGGCAAACAAGATAAAAGTATAATTGGCATCTGCGAAAATCGCAACAACAAGAGTTTACGCATGAAAGAAGGTACGAGAATTTGATGGAGCTTATTGATAATGTCAACAAAACCTTAAAGGATGATTTGACGGTTAGCATTCAGAAAGATAGCAAAATTTCTATAGCAGCTGCATGCTTTTCAATCTATGCATTCCAAGAGCTTAAGAGAGAACTTAAGAATGTGGATGAACTGCGATTTATATTTACATCTCCGACATTCATTAAGGAAAAGGCAAAGAAGGAAAAACGAGAATTTTACATACCAAGGCAGACCAGAGCGTAGTCTGTACGGTTCTGAGTTTGAAGTAAAACTTAGAAATGAAATGACACAGAGAGCCATAGCAAAAGAATGTGCGGAGTGGATTCGCAAGAAAGCTACATTTAAGTCCAATGTTACCAGTGAGAACATGATGGGCTTCATGAACGTAGATTCTAATAGTTATATGCCACTTAATGGATTTACCACCATTGATTTAGGGTGTGAGCGTGGAAACAATGCCTACTATCCGATACAAAAGACGGATACTCCGATGAGTCAATTCTATCTTGATTTATTTGAGCAAATCTGGAATGATGAAGCACGTCTGCAAGAAGTGACAGATGAGGTTGTTGACAGTATCACTACTGTTTACAGCGAGAATTCCCCGGATTATATTTATTTTGTAACACTTTACAATATCTTTAATGAGTTTCTGGAAGATGTGTCCGAGGACGTATTGCCGAATGAGGCTACTGGGTTTAAAGACAGTAAGATTTGGAATCTGTTATATAACTTCCAGAAAGATGCGGTATTGGCAATCATCAATAAATTGGAAAAATATAATGGATGTATCCTGGCAGACTCGGTAGGCCTTGGTAAGACATTTACATCTCTTGCTGTTATTAAATATTATGAGAATCGTAATAAATCTGTTCTGGTATTGTGTCCGAAGAAGCTGGCTAATAACTGGAATACCTATAAGGATAACTATGTGAACAATCCGATTGCGGCTGACAGAATGCGTTATGATGTATTGTTCCACACTGACCTTAGTAGAGAAGACGGTACATCCAATGGTTTGGATTTAGATCGTTTAAATTGGGGAAATTATGACTTGGTAGTTATTGATGAGTCTCATAACTTCCGTAATGGTGGACGAGTATCTCAAGATGGAGATAAAGAAAATCGTTATTTGAAATTACTGAATAAAGTAATCAGAAAAGGTGTAAAGACGAAGGTGTTAATGCTTTCCGCTACACCGGTTAATAATAGATTTGTTGATTTGAAGAATCAGCTTGCTCTTGCATATGAGGGTGAGAGCAGTATTCTGGACGGAAAGTTAAATACTAGCAGAAGTATAGAAGATATCTTTAAACAGGCACAAGCAGCATTTAACGCATGGAGCAAGTATGAGCCACAGGACAGAACTACGGCACGATTGCTTAAGATGTTAGATTTTGATTTTTTTGAGGTGTTGGATAGTGTAACAATTGCCAGATCCAGAAAGCATATTGAAAAGTATTACGATACATCGGATATTGGTACATTTCCTAAGAGAAACATTCCGATATCAAAAAGACCTGGGCTTACAGACCTCGATACCGCTATTAATTACAATGAAATCTTTGAGCAACTTAGTATGTTGCAGTTGTGTATTTATACACCGACCTTATTTATCTTGCCATCAAAGCTTGAAAAATATATGAGTAAGTATGATAGCAGACAGGTAAAGGGTGGTCTTACGCAGTCAGGACGTGAGCAGGGTATCAGACGACTTATGGCAACAAATCTGATGAAGCGTATGGAAAGCTCTGTATATGCGTTTCGCCTTACCTTAGTAAGAATCAAGGATTATATTGATAAGACCATTGAGACTATTACAGAATTTGAAAATACTTCCTACTCACAGAGTATGGTATTAAGCGATATCACCAATATTCATGAATCAGAATTTGATGGTGATGATATGAATGATGATGTTCTGACAATCGGTAAGAAGGTTAGAATTGACCTTGCGGACATGGATTATAAAACATGGAAGCATGAGCTGGAGAAGGATAAGGAAATCTTGGACTTACTGGTTTGCATGATTGCAGATATTACTCCTGCTCATGATAGTAAGTTACAGGAATTGTTTGATGTAATTGATGATAAACAGGAGCATCCGATTAATGTTGGTAACAAGAAAATCATCATCTTTACAGCGTTTGCAGATACCGCAGATTATTTGTTCGAAACCGTGGGCGTATATGCTAAAAAGAAGTTTGGTTTAGACACGGCATTGATAACAGGTTCTGTAGATGGTAAGACAACCATTCCAGGGCTTAAGACAGATTTGAATACGGTACTTACCTGTTTTTCTCCGATATCTAAAGGCAAGAATTTACTCCTGCCTAATAATACGGATGAGATAGATATTTTGATTGCTACTGACTGTATTTCAGAAGGTCAGAACCTTCAGGACTGCGATTATTTAATCAATTATGATATCCACTGGAATCCAGTTAGGATTATACAGAGATTTGGACGTATTGACCGTATTGGTAGTAGAAATGAATGTATTCAGCTTGTAAATTTCTGGCCTGATTTGACGCTGGATGAGTACATTAATTTGAAAGCCAGAGTAGAAACAAGAATGAAGATTGTAGATATGACGGCAACTGGTGACGACAACGTATTAAGTCCAGAGGAAAAGGGCGACCTGGAATATCGTAAGCAACAGCTTAAGAGATTGCAGGAAGAGGTAGTCGATATCGAGGAAATGTCTTCTGGAATATCCATTATGGACTTAGGATTAAATGAGTTCCGCTTGGATTTGCTGGATTATATGAAGACACACCATGATGTTGAGAATTCAGGACTATGTATTTACAGATGGCACCGCTGAAAAAAGTGTTGAGCGTAGATTTGCAGAAGAATTGGATGGAGCAAAAGAAGTATGTGTATATGCGAAGTTACCGAAGGGATTTGCAATTCCAACACCTGTAGGAAGCTATTCTCCTGACTGGGCGATTGCATTTTATGAAGGCACTGTTAAGCACATTTATTTTATCGCAGAAACTAAAGGAACAATGGAAAGTTTGGAACTTAGACCGATAGAGAAAGCAAAGATTTCTTGTGCAAGAAAGCTGTTTAATGAGATTTCTACAGAGAATGTGGTGTACCATGATGTGGATAGTTACCAGAACCTGCTTAATATTATGAATAGTATTGAGAAGTAGATGGGAAAAGTGCAAATGAACTGTGAAAGGAATGTTAAATGAGCGAATATTTTGAGGAACAATTAAATAAGCTGATAGTTTATCAGCAATTAAAATGTAAATGTGAAAATAATAACCATCATGAAGTATTAGCTCTTGTAGCGGAAGTTGGTACTTTTGCGGTTGAACGCCTAAAGACTGTAATAAAAAATATGCCGGAGTTTACTTTGCATGATGATACGCATATTTTTAATATGCTTACTATTATTGGTAAGCTTATTCCCCAAGAGAATATGAAAGCATTATCTGCACCAGATTTATTTATGTTGATTATTTCCGTATTTTTGCACGATATTGGCATGGCACCTGATGAAAAATATATATTAGCCTGGAAAAATCAGCTCCCAGAGGAAGAATATGATGAGGAATTAAAAGAGGAAAGAGAAAAATTTTCTCGTTTTCGATTAACATATACACATCAATTGGCTGATATTGAACGGCTAATAGCGGAGAAAGAGTTTTCAAAAGCGCAGTTACTGGAAGATTATATTGTCACTGAATATATAAGAACGACACATTCAATTCGAGCAAGAGAAATTATTGCAACATATTGGGCAGGAAAAATAGTATATCAAGATACGGATTTAACGGAAGATTTAGCAACAATTTGTTATAGTCACAATGAAAGTTATACATATTTATTGCAAATGGAATCTTTCAGAGTTTGTGGGCAAGACGAATATTTATGTATCCCATTTGTGGCAACAATATTAAGGTTAGCTGATATAATTGACTTTGACCCAAAGAGGACACCGTCTGTCCTGTTTTCACATTTGGCTGTAAAAAATCCTGTATCGTTGAATGAATGGAAAAAACATCAAAGTATTAATGCATGGACTATATCCCCAAAAAGAATTTTGTTTTCAGCACAGTGTGAACATCCGGCAATTGAAGCAACAATTCTTGCTTTTTGTAATCAAATTGATGAAGAGTTGAGAAATGGAACAGTTATTTTATCTAATCTATCAGACGATGGAATGGGGATTAATATGGAAACATATAAAATTCCATTGCCGCCTCAGGTAGACAGGAGGAAAATACAGGCAAAAAAAGATATAATATCAGGCAAGCCGATTTATCGTTATCATGATACAAAATTTTCGTTAAGTAAGAAGCAAATAATTGATTTGTTAATGGGAACTAAATTGTATGGTAAGCCAGAAGTTGCGTTACGTGAATTGTTACAAAATTCTATTGACGCTTGCTTGCTAAGACAAAAACTTTCTGAATTATGGGGGATAGAGTACACACCTAAAGTTAAGGTATCATTATATACTAAAAATAATGTTGATTACTTGCAAGTAAGTGACAATGGCGTTGGAATGAATCAACATATAATTGATAACTATTACACGAATATTGGATGTTCATACTATTCTTCTAGGGAATTCAGCGATTTGATGGTTTCTTTTAAATCGTCGTTCACTCCGATATCGCGATTTGGTATAGGTATTCTATCATGTTTTATGGTATGTGATTCTATGGAAGTAACAACTAGAAGAATTAGGGAAAGATTTGAGTGTGATGAAGCATTACATGTATCCATTGAAGGATACGAAAGTCTTTTTGTTATTTCGGATTCGGACAAGAAAGACCCTGGAACTGACACAATACTAACTTTACGCCCAGTACATCCATGGGATAGAATGGATGAAGATGAGTTTGTACAATGTATAAAAGGTATTGTGCCAAATCCGGCTGTACAAATCGAAATTGAAACAGATAAAAGAAGTGAATCATACTCAAGCGACTATTTTGACGATTTAGATTTATCACCTTTACTAGATTATTCGTGGAATAATACGAAAAACATCCGAAAAATTGATATTGATTTGACTTGTGAAGAGTATGGATTTAAGGGTAGAGGATGTATAGGAATACTTATAAAAAATGATATGCCAGTGGAGGAAATTGAAATATTATCAAAAGATGTTGAGATTGATGGCGAGATATACACATTGTCTTCAAGTGTAAAATATAAAAATAATTGCATTACAGAAACTTCAACTAGCATTTCGGTTGATGAAGATGGTGAAATTGATACCAATACATCTTGGTCGGAAAGGTTTAAATCCAAATCATCATTGTCCATACATGGAATTGAAGTTCCGTATAATTTGTTTCCCAACTATTCCAATAAAATGTCGAAAGCCGTTCTTAATATACTATTTCCTTTTTCGTTTAGATTGGATATTGGTGTGAATAGTGATTTGAATTTAAATTCAGCAAGAGATCAGATCATATATGACGAGAAGTGGTTGACGTTTGAAGAAAATTTATATCAAGTCATTTGTAAAAGACTTAAAGAGCAACTTTCGCTATCTGATTGGGAAAGATTGAATGAAATAATTCAGAAAAATGGAAAAAATATATTTAGTCGGGTTGCTAATAATATTGAGTAAAAATTAAAGGCTACATTGATATGAAGTCCATGTACCCCTTGACGAACCATGCATAGAGGAGAGAAGAATTTTCCGTAAATTAGGATTTTTACGCCCTCGGTTGCGATAAAATGCCATAGGAAGCAATGCTGTTAAACGAATTTTAGTGGAAATAACTATGTTTTAAATGAGGTTTGCCCCACAATCTAAGGCAAACCTCAACTTTTACTGTAATCTTATATTGCAGTGGAGTTTACGCATGAAGCTCCACGGGCCACGGGCATCGCAAGTTTCCGTAGCGCACCATCTGAATTGTAAGTCATACAGGACGAAAATGCAAGAATTTTTTTGCGGGCAGCTGTTGCAAAAATTGCAATGGTTGAAGCTATTCTGTTTTGGAAAGAAATTGAGATCGCCTCACCCCGAGAAACTTATCCCTATACTTAATCGCCTTCTCCGGCTTCTTCCATCGGGCGTACAGATTATTCAGATACCGATATGTTGTCTTCATATATTCATTATCCATACCTACAACATTTTCAATAATGTTTTCTGCACCAAGCAGATTCATTTCCGCCGATTCCGGCATTCCTTCCATCATTTCAATAATCCCCCGGCTCAGCTTACAGATACCATAATCCAGAGAGGTATCTGACAGATGCTCCAGAACCAATGTTTCATATTGGTTCAGTACAATCTTTGCATTGTCCACATCCTTTGCCAGTAATAGCATATTGATGAGGTTCATCATCTGCTGAAGGGAATCATGGGATTCGGTCAGCCCCAAGTGTGCATATTCCATGCGAATGTTGAAAGCTGTGCGAAGTGCTTTGGCGGCTTCATTTCCACGTTTCATCAGCAGATAGGTGTTGGAAAGGTTATTATATAAATTGGATAGCAGGTTGGCAGTTCTCGCATCTGCATCTTCGTTGTGAAGTTTCTCCAAGATATTGATAGCTTTTTCACGCTTCTTTACAGCATTTCCATAAGCTTTTTTCAACAGAAAACATTCTGCTTTATAATCCAGTAGCAATGCTTTATCACAGGGAGAATCCAGCTTGTATTCTTCCATAACATAACTGATTCTTTCCGTAAGCTTTGGCAGGTAATCTGATACCAAATATTTGTCCAGATATGGGAACATATCCTGCAAAAACAGCAGGAAATATGCTCCATCATCCACAATAATCCTCTCTGACACACTGATAAGGGAAGCAATAATATTCTCCGGTCTGCGAAGCTCCAAGCCATGTGCCAGACAAATAAGGTGTAGGTTGTTAAGCAGAGTCTGGCAGGCAGTCACGGTTGGGGCTGTTTCAATAGTAATCACTTCCTGCAACAGAGAATGCAGGCTGATTTTCCTGTTATCCATGTCTTCATTGACGAATCCGTATTTGATAAGGTGGTTTACATCTGTGAGGCTGTCAAGTTTCATCCAGCTTTTGAAGCTATTCTTTAATACGCCGGAAACCGGTAGCAGGGACATATTACGCAGAATATCCAATTGTGAATCGGATAATTTGCCAAGCTGTAGCAGCTTGCGTAAATGCTCTATCATAAGTCCGTATGTGAAATCATTATCCTTATAAAGTTCCACATCTTCACCTGATGCAATATTCAATCCACAGGTCTTTAGTTCTGAAAGCAGTTCTTCCGACTCCATACCACTGGCTGTCAGGGACAATGCAGACAGGCAGACCGTGAGAGTGTGGCATCCGACAGTCTGAATAATATCTTTTACCACATCTTCTGAACTCTTCGCAGATGGACAATGCCTGTAGAATAGTTCCACAAGCTCTGTATCTGCGTCCATTTCAATAACTTTTACAGTTTCATATTGTGAGATATTGCACCGGCTTGTAACCAGTATCTTACAATTCAATTTCATAAATTCCTTAAAGAAAGTATCCTCTTTTGGCAGAACATTGAAGTTATCAATGATAACCAGACTGTCAGAGTGGAGTTTCTTTAATATATTCATATGCCTGTCAAAAAGCATATCTTCACTCATATCAGTGGTATCATCACTAAATTCCATATGAGAAATACATTTCTTTAAATCGGCATCATAAAAGAGATAGATGATATTGGTGTATTTCTTTTCGTTTTTCTTGGCATAAATCTTTGCCAGTTCACTTTTTCCCATTCCGGCAGTCCCAGTAATAAATGCCAAATCATGTTCTTGTAACGCTTTTCCAACAGCCTTTAGTTCTTCTTTTCTGCCGATAAAATTACGATTAGCAGAAGGAAGTCTGTTACTCAGCAGAATATCTGACAAGTCAGGCGATAACAGCGTATGTCTGCTGTCATGGTCATTTAAGATAGCATAACGAATTAGGGCAGTAATAAGCGTGGCATCATCTGTTATCTGTACAAATTCATCCACTTTTTCTATACCTATCACATCCGTACTATCTGTAACCAATCCCAGAAGCTGCTCTCTTGTAGCAGTTACATTGATAAGATTGGGAATCACATCATTCTGAATATTATCCAGAATGCCATCAAAACCGGCGTTGTCATAAAAAGATAATATTTCTTTGGGGATAGGGCGTTCTCCGGTACACCATCTGCTATAAGTAACATTTTTCTCAAAATCTTCTTTTTCAAATATGTCCATATCACACAGGCAGTCGTAGAAGATATCTTCAATCATCCGATACTGTGCATAGGTCTTTTTCTTGTTTTCTAATAACACTCCAATCACATTGGAGAAGGTAATTCTATTTTTCAATTAAACACTTCCGTTTCATTTGTCAACATTTCGTCAAGTCTCAGTCAATGATAATTTAGCTTCAGAATTAGTATCATTAACTCATCAAAACGTAGCCACCGTAAGCCAACAGGCAAAGGGTTTGGCTACAAGAATATTATAACATAAAAAGAACAAATGTTCTACTAATATTTTCGATATTTTGAACCTTGAAAAACAATCCGGAAACGGATTTATGAGCTGTATAAGATGCCAACAGTCCCTGCGAGGAGACTTACCGGAAGGTAAGAAGAGCGGGGAATGACACTTCCGAAAGGGTGGGAAAGGAACTCGCGTAGGAGTAGCCCACAGGCAGCGGCAGGGAAACCGCCAATATGCTAAAGGTCAGCTGGAACGCTGACAGCATCTGATGCGAATGGAAGCCAAACAAAGCCAAAGCATTTACTGTATTTTCAATTTATCAACGATTTATCGCAACAGGAAAGAAGGTGATAAAGAGATTCTGAAGGAAAGGGGGATGATGTGATGGAGGAGTCAAGGAAAACAGAGATGAATCAGGTGCCGATTTGGAAGAAGTACACTCTTACTGTACAAGAAGCGGCAGAGTATTTTCGGATTGGTGACAAGAAGCTTCGGAAACTGATTGATGAGCATCCAGATGCAGATTTTATTTTATGGAATGGAACACGACCACAGATAAAGAGAAAGTTGTTTGAACGGTATGTTGATGAAGTTTTAACAGCTATTTAAGAAGCATATCGGATGTGATGCTAATTATAGATTTTGATAGAAGAAGAGCTGGGTTTATGGTATAGTTAAGTTGTTAATATCATAGCCTGGCTCTTCTTCCTGCTTGAAGGAAGAAAGGAGAGATGATTATGTCCGATAGACGAGATAATAAAAATCGTAAGCTATGGACTGGAGAGAGCCAGGATAAAGATGGAAGATATGTTTACAAGTACACCGATGCATTTGGCAAGCGTAAAGCATTGTATAGCTGGAGATTGACCGAAGCAGATGCCGCACCGAAGGGGAAACGTAAGGATTTATCCCTGCGTGAGAAGGAAAAAGTTTTACAGAAGGAGGTATCCGATGGAATAGTTCCTGATGGTGGCAATATGACAGTATTGGAATTGGTTAAACGCTATGTTTCGCAGAAACGTGGTGTAAGACACAATACGGAGGCAAACTATAAATTTGTCATTAACATTATTGCAAAAGAACCCTTTGGACAGAAGCGGATTGACAAGGTTAAGCTGTCAGATGCGAAAGCATGGCTGATTAAATTACAGGATGATGGCAGAGGTTATAGTACAATTCACACTGTCAGAGGTGTAATAAGACCGGCTTTTCAAATGGCTATGGATGATGATTTAATCAGACGTAATCCGTTTGAATTTCAACTTTGTACGGTAGTTGTCAATGACAGTGTGACGAGAGAAGCCATTACCAGAAAGCAGGAGAGACAGTTTCTTGATTTTATTAAGAATGATAAGCACTTTTGCAGATACTATGATGGCATTTATATTCTTTTTCACACCGGGCTTCGTATTTCTGAATTTGTAGGGTTAACGATAGCTGATATTGATTTCAAGAATCGCAAAATCAATGTAGACCATCAGCTTCAGAGAAAAAGAAATATGGAGTATATCATTGAGGAAACCAAGACGGAAGCAGGTGTAAGGCAGATTCCTATGACGGATGATGTATATGAATGCTTTCAGAGGATTGTTGCAAACCGTAAGAAACCGAAGGTGGAGCCGCTGATTGGCGGAAGAACCGGATTTTTGTATCTGGATAAAAATGAGATGCCTATGGTAGCACTTCATTGGGAAAAGTACTTTCAGCATATCAGAGAAAAATATAACAGTATTTACAGAGTACAGATGCCTACTATTACACCACATGTTTGCAGGCACACGTTCTGTTCAAATATGGCAAAGAGCGGAATGAATCCGAAGACACTTCAATATATCATGGGGCACTCAGATATCAGTGTAACACTGAATACTTATACTCATGTTAAGTTTGAAGATGCCGAGGAGGAAATGAAGAAAGTAGTTAATTGGTAGAAAATCCTGTGTCATACGAATTTTCATTTTATGACAAATTTTATGACACTTGATGGAAAAGATATACCAAATTAAGCGGATTTATACCAAGAAAACTTCATTTTATAATGCCGCAGAAATGCCGATAAACCGGCATAAACGCTGGATTTTCAAGGAGTTAAGCGAAATGATAAAAGTATTATTCATTTGCCACGGCAATATTTGCCGCTCAACGATGTCGGAATATGTTATGAAATATCTAACAGACCAGGCTGGGGTTGCCAGTGAATTCTATATTGATTCGGCTGCAACTAGTCGTGAGGAAATTGGTAATGGCGTTCATCATGGAACGAGACAGAAGTTAAAAGAAGTAGGAATTCCGTGTGGCAACCACAGGGCACGGCAGCTGACGAGAAGAGACTATGAAGAGTTTGATTATATTATCGGTATGGATGCGTGGAATATCCGGAATATTATGAGAATCATCGGTTCAGATCCAGAGAAAAAAGTTTCTATGCTTTTAGACTACACGGATCGTCCGGGAACAGAAATTGCTGATCCGTGGTATACGGGCAATTTTGATGCGACCTATGGTGATGTACTGGAAGGATGTACAGGATTGTTAGAGCATTTGAAGAATATTTTATAACAAAAAGTAACTTGAAGGAGTGTAAGAGTGATTTATGAAAAGTTTGTCTATGAGAAATAGATGTGTAATCGGATTTACGCTGTTTTCCATGTTTTTTGGAGCAGGTAATCTGATATTTCCGCCGCTTCTGGGTGCTGAAGCGGGCAGCAGTACGATACCGGCTATGGTTGGAATGTTACTGACGGCGGTGGTATTACCTGCTCTTGCGGTGATATCTGTGGCAAAGCATGATGGATTGAAGAATTTGGCGGGAAGCATACACCCGGCATTTGCGACAGTTTATGCGGTGCTGATCCATTTGTTAATCGGACCTTTTGTTGCAATCCCAAGGACAGCATCTACCAGTTTCGAGATGGCGGTCGTGCCATTTTTATCTGACGGAGTCAGTGCTGAGTCTTTATTGATTATGCGGTGTATATACTCGTTTATATTTTTTGTGATAGCAACGATAGTTGCGCTGAAGCCAACGAGACTTAAGGATTTACTGGGAAAAGTAATGACACCGATTCTGTTGATTTTGATTGCAGTTATTTTCGTGGGAGTTGTTGTAAAGTTCCCGACAGTTGTAAGACAGGCAGATGCGAGCTATAAAGGGCATGCGCTTCAGCATGGTTTTGTCACGGGATATCAGACAATGGATATTTTAGCGGCATTTAACTTTGGTGCAGTTATAGCTATGAACATTGAAGCATTTGGTGTGAAGAATCGGAAAGGTGTGGCTAAAGAGACGATTCTGGCGGGAATTGGAGCTGGAATCTTACTTTGTATTGTATATAGCGCAACAGCATATATTGGTGTATTGTGCAGTAGTAAGGTCGGAAATGTGGAAAATGGAACGCAGATTCTGACCTATGCAGTTCACGCATGTTTTGGCATCTATGGAAAAGTATTGATTGGTATTATATTTTTCATAGCATGTTTTAATGTATGTGTAGGTTTGCTATGTTGCTGTTCTGCATATTTCCACGAATTAGTTCCGAAGATTTCGTATTTTAAATGGTTACTTGTCTTTTCTGTCTTCAGTTTTGTGATTTCCTGTGCGGGATTAAATGCGATTTTAAATGTATCATTGCCGATTCTGAAAGTGATGTGTCCTATAGCAATTGCATTGACTTTTTATGGTCTTGTCAGACGTAAAAGGCAGTAATAAATATTTATCTCATAGGAATATGTCAGCTTTGCTGACCAGAATCACGCGCCAAGTCTCACGGATGTTCGACTTGAACTTAGTTGAGAAGTTTTAAGTACGTTTGACTGAAATAGTGAAAAATCTGTAATATGGAGAATTTTAGAAATATATCAAAATCTCCTATATTACAGATTTTTTAGTTACATATGGATGTAGTTAAAGTGCTCTAAAAATTTATACCTCGCAGGATCGAGAAAATGTGCAGAAGATTATTTTAGTCAAATAATTCTTTCAACATAGCAGCATCAAATGTAACAGAGGATACATGATTTACCTCGATTTGATATAGTGCATTTGCTGCGATATGCTCGGCAGCCTGCTCCAGATCACGGATTCCAGTCGTATCTGAGAATTTTTCAATAATAGTGTCCAGAGCTTCTGGTGACACGATACATTCGCTTTCTTTTAAACTCATACGTTTTAAAATCTTTGGCAGTGCAAATTTGGAGAAAATAACTTTCTTCTCTTCTGGTGTGTAATCCGGAATATCAATAACAGCAAAACGCGACATTAACGGTGCACTGATCTGGGATTTATCATTGGCTGTTGCGATTGGATAAACACCGGAAGTTGGAATCATACACTCAATGTAGTTGTCTGTAAATCCAAGATTATCTAATAGTGTCAACAATACATCGGCTGGATTTCCATTTCCTTTACCGGAAGCAGCTTTATCAAGCTCGTTGATAATGAAAACCAGGTTAGATTCTCCTGCCATTGCAAATGCATCCATAATAATACCGGTCTTGGCATTTGCGTATATACGGGAACTTCCGGTCAACTGTTCCGGGTCATTGATGGAGCTCATATCCAAAGTTGTCCAAGGCAGTTTAAGGATTCTTGCAACAGCGTAGGCAATTTGAGATTTTCCTGTTCCTGCAGGTCCTACCAGGAGAAGTCCGTAAGCCGGAAGGGTATGTGTACGGTTAATCTGGATGATTGTCTCTATAATACGTTGCTTTACGCGTTCCATACCGTAGAGTTCTTCGTCTAAGATACGTCTTGCTTCATCAGGATCAATTGATTCAAAATAATCTGTCTTCCACTGGATATTCATCATAATAGAAAGCGCACGCTGTGCGTGGCGTCGTTCTTCCGGGGATACTTCGTGGGATTTTGCAACTGCCAGATTACGTCTTGCCCAAAGACGGATGTTATCAGGAAGAGTTCTTCCGGCACAAGTAATGAAGTCGGTAATACTCTGAATACTTGTAAGTTTCATATCATCACCAAGTTCAGAGTCTTCCTCTTTCAGCGTCTCGTCAAGCGGGGCGCTGCTGGAAAAGAGCCGTTCCATCATAAACTGAAGGAAACCGTCTTCAGCAGATAATTTTGTGGCACCGCCATAGGCAATTTCACGAATTTTGTAGACTGCATAACCGTCTGGGAGGTTCTTGCCGGACAGACGAACGTTGATATGATTTTCGCCGAGCCATTTGATCAGGCTTACAAAGCGGGAATCAATCTGAAGAATATTGGCACTGATAATGCCATCTTCTTCTTCAAATTCAAATGCTGTGTGCTTTGCAGGATTTGTGAATACACCGCAGGAATGATGAGCCCACTGGCGGGGAGCATTGTCCAGAAGAAGAATCGGATCTTCCGGAGTAGCAACATTTTTATCAGAGTGAAATGTAGTGTAAGTAACTTCGGTTGTTGTCGTTGTTGATTCAGGATTACTAAAATCAAATACTGGCATGAGAGAGTCTCCTTTGTAATTTATTTTTCTAAGATACTATGGATAGATTCATGCGATACATTTCGTAATTCTGATATCTTACATGAATTGTGCAAATACGGACGCACCAATGACAGTGATAAGTCCGGATACTACGATGGACAAGCTGCTCATTGCGCCTTCAATATCCCCAAGCTCCATAGCTTTGGAAGTTCCGATTGCGTGGGAAGCAGTGCCGATGGCAATACCCTTGGCAATAGGTTCTTCGATTTTGAAAAGCTTACATACGCTTTCTGCACACATATTTCCCAGTACACCTGTTAATACGATGATAGCAACGGTGATGGAAACGTATCCTCCAAGTTCTTCTGATACACCCATTCCAATCGCAGTTGTAATAGATTTTGGAAGAAATGATACATATTCCTGATGCGTAAATCCAAATAGGACTGCCATGGCAAGAATACTTCCAAGGCTTGCAAGTACACCACTGAAAATACCGACTGCAATTGCTTTCCAGTTGGATTTCAATAATTCGAACTGTTCATAAAGCGGAATAGCAAGGCAGACTGTAGCTGGTGTAAGCAGATAAGAAATGTATTTCGCTCCTTCATTATATACCTTATAATCAATTCCGGAAACTGCTAAAACAGCAATTACTATAATTACTGCGATAAGGAGCGGATTGAAAATGGCAAGTTTGAATTTCTGTTTTAATAATGCGCCAATTCCGTAGGCGAGAAGGCTTAACATTACCCCGAAAAAGACAGAGTTGTTAAAAAATTCCATAATCACAATCTCCTTCCGCTGGTTCTTCTTCTGGATGATCTAATTCTGTTGCAGATTGTTGTGGTGAAGTTCGGCGAATCATATACTGGGTAGCTCTTCCTGCAACTGCCATAACAAATACCGTAGATACAGCAGTGACAGCAAGATACTGAAGCCATACAGATTGAATGATATTCCATGCCTCCAACAGTCCTACAGCGGCAGGAATGAACATCAACGGCATAATCTCAATCAAGAACCGTCCCGTCTCATCGACTTCCTCCAGTGGAATCAGTCCAGTTTTTAAACAGATGAACATCAATATAATTCCATAGATGCTTGACGGCACAGGAAGTGGAAGAACGTGGTTTAACAATTCTCCGATGAAAGAAAGTACAAGAATAATCCCGAATTGTTTTAAATATTTCATTTGTAAAATCTCCTATTTCTTATTAAAAAGTAGTTAAAAAGTAACGCTTGTCTATCGTAGCACACGTGGAAGAGGGTATCAAGGGAAAAACCTTGCAAAATATAATGATACATTTTATCGTAGTTTGTGTAAATTTCCTAAAATAAAAAAGAGATGATTTAACAACAAATCAACGAACAAAATTATGACTATCTTGATAGAAAGGTGAAATTTTTTGGGAAATTTATAATTCTGAAAACACCGTATTTACGGGGTTTTTCGGGGATTATAAAAAGTTTTTGCAAAAAAAATAAAAAAAATTAAAAAAAGGGGTTGCCAAAACACTTGCGCTATGATATTATAACATTCGTCGCGAGTGATACACACGAAAAACACACAAGCGATAAAGAATATGGCTCCATGGTCAAGCGGTTAAGACATCGCCCTTTCACGGCGGTAACACGG
>OLNL01001609.1_pt1 | contig 20042 bp, 15 predicted proteins | sample 1672181 | NCBI WGS metagenome assembly OLNL01 (sample SAMEA3136656, study PRJEB25190) | human gut metagenome | biome: human gut; feature: human-associated habitat; material: faeces | place: Austria | collected 2013
GGGCGTGAATGCGCAGAAAAGATGTGTCGCCATCCATCACCTTGATACACCGTGGCGACCGTCCGACCTGCAACAGCGTGACGGACGGGGTGTTAGAGCCGGGAACGAGATTGCCAAGCATTTTGCCGAGAATAACGTGGATGTCATCATCTACGCGGTGGAAAAGTCGCTGGACAGCTACAAGTTCAATCTGCTGCACTGCAAGCAGACGTTCATATCGCAGCTCAAAAGTGGAGCGATGGGCGCACGTACCATCGACGAGGGAGCAATGGACGAAAAATCGGGTATGAACTTCTCGGAGTATATGGCGTTGCTCTCCGGCAATACCGACCTTTTGGATAAGGCGAAATTAGAGAAGCGTATCGCCTCGCTCGAAGGGGAACGCAAGTCGTTCAACAAGGGCAAGCGCGATTCGGAGTTCAAGCTGGAATCCAAGACGGGAGAACTGCGCAACAACACGGCTTTCATCGAAGCCATGACGGAAGACTGGAACCGTTTTCTTTCCGTTGTGCAGACTGATAGGGAAGGCAGTCGTCTTAATCTTGTCAAGGTGGACGGCGTGGATTCAACGGATGAGAAGGTCATCGGTAAGCGTTTGCAGGAAATCGCCAAGAACGCCATGACTGGTGGACTGTACAAGGCTGTCGGGGAACTTTACGGCTTTCCGATAAAGGTGGTCAGCGAGAGGACACTCAAAGAAGGTCTGGAGTTCACCGACAACCGCTTCGTGGTGGAGGGCAACTACAAGTACACCTACAACAACGGGCATCTGGCGATGGCAGACCCGATTGCTGCCGCACGAAACTTTCTGAACGCATTGGAGAGGATTCCGACCATCATCGACCAGTACAAGTCTAAGAACGAAGTGCTGGAAAAGGAGATTCCGCAGTTGCAGGAGATAGCGGGCAAGGTGTGGAAGAAGGAGGACGAGCTGAAACAGCTGAAGTCCGAACTCGCCGCACTGGACCGCAAGATACAGCTTGAGCTGGCTCCGGCTCAGGAAAACACGGAAGAGAACCGGCAAGGCAACGAGAAAAAACAGACGGAACAACAGCCGGAAAGCCCGCACGTGGACTTTGTACGCAGTCATTTAATTATAGGGAGACCCGGTTTATCGGAATCCAAAGGTGTAAAACTTTAATATCGAAGTCTTGACAGAAAAAGCCAGTGGTTGAATTTTTCACCACTGGCTTTAATTCTAATAATTTTTCAATCTAATATGACCGAATCTATAACGTTAAATCATAGATTATGTGTCTATTTGTGAAGAAAAAGACGTAACTTTGTATCAAAATCAAATAAGCATAACAATGGAGCCATCTATATACAGTTTTTCACTTTATACCGCACTGCCGTTGATGTTATTCTTCGGCTTTTATTTTTTGTTTGCAAAGACTCCTGAAAAGATAATTTTCAAGAATTATCTCCGCTCCCGACAGATTATGGGTATAGCTATGCTGCTGCTTTCGGCAAATTATTCGGTACATTTCTTCTTTGGTATCCGATTCAAAAATGCGGATTCTGCCATATTGATGAACATGTCCACATACTTCCTGTGCTATTCTCTGTTCAGTTCGGCATTGATAATGTTGCTTGATCGTTTTTACATTACCAAACGGCGTGTGTGGACACATATCATTTTATGGATTATATTTTCAACTCTTTCCGGAGTTGTGTTGTTCCTGTTGCCAAGCGGAATCATGCAAAAATTCTCTTTATTTGCTTTAGCTGTATGGTTAGTCGTTTTTGGAGTCGTTTTAGCTCGCAGAGTCATAATTGCATACCGTAGAGCCATTCGGATTTTCAATGAAACTCAGGCGGATGATATAGGTACATATATCGAATGGCTTTCCATATTCACTTATTGGGCTGTTATCTTCGGTGTCGGATGCGGATTGCTGACATTTCTGCCAGACAAATATGTTTTTATCTGGATTTTGTCGTCAATACCGTTCTACAGCTATCTTTTCTACAGCTATCAGAACTACCTGCTGTTCTATGAACAGGTGGAAAATGCTTTTGAGCAAGATATACAGTCTGAAGAAGAACTTCTGACAGAAACAGAAACAGAACCTAAAATAGTTTCTGAGAAAGAAGTTCCAGTGTCCTATACAGAAATTATAGAGAAAGTGGCCAACTGGATAAAGACAGACGGCTATGTCCAGCAGGGACTTACCATAAAAGAACTGTCCGAAATACTTCATACGAACCGTACCTATCTTTCCGCTTATATCAAGACTACGTATAAAATGACATTCCGCGAATGGATAACCGGTCTCCGGTTGGAGTATGCGAAAAACATACTGAAGGAGCATCCGGAAATCAATATACAGAAGCTGGCTGAGTCTTCCGGCTTTCTTTCTCGCAGTAACTTTATCAAATCATTTACCGAAAAGGAAGGATGTACGCCTGGCAAGTGGAAAAAAGCAAATCTGGAATAATTTGTGTGGTAAAAAGCCGATGAAAAAGGTCTCAGAAGCCCATTTTCAAAAAGTGCTCAAGCGACAAAAAAGTGCTAATTCGACAAAAAGGTGCTCTAACGACAATTTGAAAAGTGCTCAAACGACAATTTTTTATAAAACGCTGTATTTCAACAGAAAAAGTTTTTGTAATATTTTGGGCGCTGAATGGCATTTATTACCTTTGGAGATGACAAAGATAATGAATTCAAGTTTATATGAGCAGAAAAATCACTTTTCTTACCCTGTTTCTGTGGCTGATGACGCTAACTTTTCCTGTCATTGCGCAGCAGAAAGCAGACACGACCTACACCTTCCGGTTCGTTACGCAGAAGGACATGTTCTACGTGCCTTGGAATGGCAATGACACGGAACTTGCCCGCCTGTTGGAATGTATCGAAAACAACAAAGCAACAATTCTTGACGGCAAACTGCCGCTATTGGTTGACGGATATTGCAATTCGCAGAGCAGTGAAGTCAAGAACCTTGCAACAGCGAAGATTCGTGCCAACCGTGTGAAATCAGAACTGATTACACGAGCGAAAATCAAGGAAGAAAACTTCATTACCCGCAATCATGTGACAGAGGGTGATTTTGTTACCGTGCGCTTGACGGTACCGGTAAAGGAAACAGCCGTGACGGATGCGGAAGCAGAAGCGCGACGCAAGGCGGAAGCCGAACGCTTAGAAACCGAGAAGCGTGCCGAGCAGGAACGGCTTGCCGAAGAGCAGCGCAAGGCGGAAGAAGCCCGACTTGCCGCTGAAAAGGCAGAAGCCGAGAAAACCGCTCAACAAAATACACTTGCCGACACGCTGTCGGAAACCAAAATCACAACTGATTATCATCTCTCCCTGCGTGCCAACCTGCTGCGCTGGGCTACCTTGACACCAGATTTAGGACTTGAATGGCGCATCTGTCCATCGTGGGGCATTGCCGTAAACGGCTCGTGGACTTCTTGGAGCTGGAGTGACAAAGACCGCCGCTATGCACTCTGGGAAGTGGCTCCGGAAGTACGTTACTATATGGGTGAGAAGAAAGCCTGGCATCTGGGCGCGATGTTCAAGGCTGGACAGTTCAACTACAAGCTTTCCGAAACAGGCAAGCAGGGCGACCTGATGGGTGGCGGCATCACCGCCGGCTATCAGCTGCGACTAAACAAGGCATTAGATCTTGATTTCAACCTCGGTTTGGGCTACCTGAATGCCGATTTCGAAAAATATGAAGTCATCGATGGTGTGCGCGTGCGCTGTGGCAACGAGACAAAAAATTGGTGTGGCCCCATCAACGCCGGTGTGACATTGGTATGGAAGTTATTCTAATACGGAGGAATAGAGTATGAAAGCAAGACAATATATAAATATGGTAGGAATGGCAGCCGCCGTGCTGCTCTCTTCCTGCGTGAAGGACACGCTTTATGACACGCCGCATCCCGACTATGGGAAGATTGCGGTGACAGCCGACTGGTCGGCACGCGGTGAGGGTATCGACATACCTACCACATGGACGGTTACCATGGGTGACTATACGGGTACGGAGACTTCCGCCACCCATGCCCCCAACCATCTGTTTGCTCCGGGCAGCTACACCCTTGCGGTGTGGAACCCTGCTGAAGGAATCATGGTAAATGGTACCACCGCCACCATTGCCGCAGCCACGGGAAACCGGGCAGGCACGGATGCCTTTGTGAACAATGCCCCGGGATGGTTCTTCACCTATACGAAACAGGTGAGCATCGAGAAAGACAAGGACTATCCGCTGACCGCCGCAATGAAGCAGCAGGTACGCGAACTGACGCTTATCATCAAACCGACGGGGGATGCCGCCGGACGCATCACGGAGATTGTTGCCCATCTGACGGGTGCAGCCAGAACTCTCGATTTCGCTACCGATACCTACGGAGCCGCTTCAAACGTCGTGCTGCCCTTCACCAAGATAACCGAAGGTGACGATGCCGGCAAGTGGAAAGCCACGGTGCGGTTGCTGGGTGTGACCGGCACGGAACAACTGCTGACGGGTGAAATCCGCTATGCGGACGGCAACCCGACCCCCACGACGCTGAAAAGCGACATCACGGAAGCCCTCAAGGGGTTCAACACCGGAAAGGGCGAATCGCTGACCCTCGGCGGAACGCTGGTTGAGACTCCCGAAGGCATGGAAGTGGACGGAGTCGAAATCAACGGCTGGGAAGAAGTGAAAGGTGATGATGTAAATGCCGATTTGTAAATAATTAGCAAACCGAACGCAGAAGCAAAGCTTGCTTTGATTTTGCTAAGGTGCAGCAATTATTGAAATGGAATTTAACTAATATAATAACAGAATATAATGAAGACAAGATTTTTTGCACTTGCGATGCTCGCCCTCGCACTGGTAGCCTGCAACAACGACAACGAGAACCTGAACGGTGACCCCGTGGCCGCCCAGTTTACCGCCGACATCGCCCCCGCCACCCGCGCCAGCGGAACCACCTGGACTGCCGGCGACCGTATCGGCATCACCGACATCGGCAACGATTCCCAGTACGGCAACGTGCCTTTCATCCTGAAAAACGGGAAATTTGAGGCAGAAGGAAAGGTTATCTATATCGAAGATACAAAGACCCATACTTTCCGCGCCTACTATCCGTACAACGCGGTGGGAGGCATCCTCACAGCCACGACCGATGCCACGGCGCAGCAGAACCAACCTGCCATCGACTTTCTCTTTGCTTCAGGAGCCACGGGAGACAAAAACAACCCGGTAGTAAGCTTCACCGACAAAACCGCCAAAGGCGGTGAAGACAACTCCTTCCACCACCGCATGAGCCAGATAACCCTTACCTTCGAGGCGGGCGACGGCGTGAATTTCAGCGTGGTCAAGCCTGAACGTTACACGCTGGACGGATTGTTACTCACCGGTACGTTCAACACGGCCGACGGTATTGCCACCGCAGACAACGGGGCACAGACCGGAGAACTGACCATGAATCTGGCAGACGGCAATCTCACGTCATCGATCATCCTCTTCCCGCAGACAGTTGCATCCCTGCCGTTGGTTGTGAATTACAAAGGTCAGGAATATCATGCCACACTCACCATGCCCGAAGGCGCACTGCAGGCGGGCAACAACTATACCTATACCGTCAAGGTACGCAACAAAGTCCTTGAAGTCAGCGAAGCCACCATTGCAAAGTGGAACGATATAGACGGCGGAGAAGTGAATGCTGGCCTGTAAGATATTAATAATTAATTGATTAGGTTGAAGAATTATGAGACATAGAATTTTTATCCCCGCAGCCACCGCACTGCTGTTCGCCCTCGCCGCCTGCACGCAGGACGAACTTGCTGGCGATAACCGTCTGCCCGAAGGTGAATACCCCGTCGTCATCCGTGCCACCGGACTGTCCGTAGAGACAACGCCGCTGGCAGCCCCGTCAACCCGTTCCGCCGTGGACGGCGACTGGCAGGGCGTCACTTCCGTGGCACTCAAGATGGGCGATGCGGTAAAGGAATACACCGTAACGGCTTCTACCGATTTCAAGAGTGCCACGCTTTCACGCGAGAACGACCCGTACTACTGGACCAGCCGCAACCCGATTACCGTATCGGCATGGTGGCCCTTCAACAATGCCAACATCACACAGATGCCTGCCGTGAAGGTGGCCGAAGACCAAAGCAAATTGGCTGACTTCCAGAACAGCGACTTCATCTCTGCTGAGAACCGGAAGGTGGAATTTAACAACCCGACTCTTGAATTTACCCACCGCACGGCACGCGTGACAATCGAACTGAAGCCCGGCACGGGATTCACGAGCGTCGCTGGTGCCACGGTGAGCCTCGTGAGTCTGTCCGCCGATAACGGCAACCCGACTGCCATCAAGACCTACAACGCAAGCGGCAACACCTACGAGGCACTGACCGCCCCGCAGACCGTTGCGGCAGGCAAACCGTTCGTCAAGGTGGAACTCGGCGGCGGCACCTTCTACTTCCGTCCGCAGAACAACGTCGTATTAGAGGCTGGCAACCGCTATAAATACACCGTCAAGGTGAACGCCACCGGCTTGACGTTAGAGGGTTGCACCATCGGTGACTGGGCTGACGGTGGCGGCGAAAGCGGCGAGGCTGAGGATTTAGGCTATTCTATACAGAACGACGGCAGTTACATGGTCTATAACGCTGACGGCCTGCTGGCATGGAACAAAGCCGCACAAAAGGACGAATCGATAAATTGCACCCTCACCGCCGACATCGACCTGACGGGTAAGGATTGGACACAGATAGGCACATGGCCAGGTTACTCCGGCGTCTTTAATGGGCAGGGACACCGCATTACGGGATTAAACTTTTCAGCAGCGACTACTGAACTTTTTGGGTTATTAAATTTACGTGGTGTGATAAAGAACCTACAACTCATAGATGTGAATCTATATGGCAATAATGGATCAGCAGCTGGAATAGTGGATCAAAATAATGGTCAAATCATTGCCTGCTCTGTGACGGGAAAAATTTCTGCATATGGTAGAACTTGTGGTATAGCCGATTTAAATTATGGCAGTATCACAGCTTGCTGGTTTGACGGCACATTGAAAGATTATGAATCTGGAGCTATAGTGCGTTTCAACTACAATACTATAACTTCCTGTTATTGGGGAGGCAATGCCGAGCGAGGAGAATTCCGTAATTTTGGAGGAACGGTAGATGCCACGAAGGTGGACGGCGCGACCGTGAAATGGCAGACAGCCGTCGACGGCATGAACATCGCCCTCACCGACAATGACTACCAGTGGGCACTCGGCACAGACGGTCTGCCCGTACTGCAAAAGAAACAATAACAACCCCTAAACAACACGCATCATGAAACGAACAACCATCCATATATCCGCAGCCATCGCCCTGCTGCTCGGCCTTGCCGCCTGCACACAGGACGAAGCGGGCTTCCTACCAGAAGGGGCGGAAGGCACACCCATCGTCTTCACCGCCACGGGGCTGAACCCCGCCGCGACAGCCACCGCCGGCACCCGTGCCCCGGTGGACGGCAATTGGACGGGTGTGCAGAGCGTGGCAGTCCTGATGGACGGCACGGTGAAGACGTACAACGTGACGCCCTCCACCGTCGACAACACAAGCGCCACGCTGACCTCCACCGACCCGTACTACTGGACCAACCACAACGACATCACCGTCACAGCGTGGTGGCCCTACACCGCTGGCGAGACAACCCCGCCTGCGGTAAAGGTAAAAGCCAACCAAAGTACCCAGAAAGACTTTGAGGGCAGCGACCTCATCGTAGCCGACGGACAGACGGTGACCTACGGTAGCCCCACGCTTCGCTTCACCCACCGCACGGCGCGGGTGACCATCGTTCTGACGGACTACACCGAGGGGCTGGCATCCGTGCAGCTGACGGGTCTCTCCACCGAGAATGACAATCCGGATAAAATCACCCCGTACGACAAGGGCAGCAACACCTACACCGCCATCGTAGCCCCGCAAAGTGTGGCAGCTGGCACGGCCTTCATTACCTGCACCTTCACTAACGGCAAGACCTTCGTTTATAAGATGAAGAATGCTACCGACTGGCAGGTGGGCGGTGAATATACCTACACCGTCTCCCTCGCTGCGGCAAAAGACCTGGGCTATACCATAGAGAGCGACGGCAGCTACACCGTGACCTCCGCTGATGGCCTGATGAATATAGCCGAATTAGTGAACGGAGGTAAGAGCGACATTAACATTACCCTCGACACAGACATTGACCTCACAGGCAAAGACTGGACGCCGATAGGCACAAACTACGACAACTCATACAAAGGCACTTTCGACGGCGGCGGCCATACCATCACGGGGCTGACCGTTACGACATATGACAAATATGCGGGTTTGTTCGGCTGGCTCAATAGTGCTGGTACGGTGAAGAACGTGGTGATGGAGGGCGTACAGATAACAAACAATCACAGTTCGGGCTTTGCCGGCGGCGTGGTAGGAAATAGCTGGGGCACCATTGAAAACTGCTCGGTATCGGGCAGCGTCAACGGCGAGGTGTACGTCGGCGGTGTGGTGGGTAAGCAAACGAGCGGTTCCATGACCGGATGCAGCTCCTCCGCCACAGTGAAGGGAACTGTCAATGTCGGCGGTGTGGCAGGAGAAAGCTGGGGCAGCATGACCGCTTGCTATGCCACGGGCAACGTGACCTTAGAAATATACCCCGGTAAGGATATCTCTGGCGGCGGTGTGGTGGGATTCAAAGGAGGAAACAGCGTCCTTGCCTGCTATGCCACGGGCAACGTAAATAGTAAGGGTAGCAGCACTGGCAATGTGCATATCGGCGGCTTGTTTGGATATAAATATGCCACCGCGATCGCCTGCTATTGGAAGAATAATAAGGAACAAGGCATCGGCTACAATAAGGAAGGCATCGTCACCGAAGCCACGAAGGTGGACGGCACTGACGTTACCTGGCAGAAAGCCGTTGATGCCATGAACACCGCCTTGCAGAACGCAGGCTCAGAATGGCGTTACGAACTTAAAGGAGCATTGCCTACCTTGAGGAAGCAGTAAGCCGTTGCGGGCGGAACATTTCCGCCCGCAACGAACATTAACCGAAGTATAACCCCAATAAAAAAAGGAGGACGTGATGGAACACACGGAGAATCCACCATATAGGTTTTGGCATCAAGGCATTGTTAATAATAATATAGACTCCAGTGTAAATATGGAAGCTGTAAGCCGGACATTGCCAAGATTGGTGCTCATTAAAGGCAACAAATCAAGTAATTAAATTAAAAACATGGGACTTTTTCACAGAGACAAGAAAAATAATGACGATGAGCCGGACAGTGTTCAAACCAATTCATTCTCTGATATTATGAATGGTTTGCAATACGCCGTAAACTGTGCACAAGATACATTGCAGAATCATCAGATACAAAATCTGACCAGACTTTTTGAAGGAACAAATGCAAATAACGCAAATACGTTCCAATCGAAAAAAATCATGGTTGGAGACAAGACTATTGATATTCCACTTATAGCTTTGATATCCCATCATTATCTTGCGATGGATAATGTGCAGATAAAGTTCAAGGCGAAGGTCGGAAGCGTGGAATCACAGATTCCGGAAAACAACTTATTGTTATCCAGCCCACAAAGAGCCAATCTCCAGATGCAGATGAGCAACATAAAACCGGATGCGGATGATGTCATGGAGGTTTGCGTCAATTTTAAGGTTCAGGAGACTCCGGAGAGCATTTCCCGAATTATTGACGATTTTGTAAAAAATATCTAACAATTTTAAAATTCAAATGTTATGGCAGAAGAAATAAAGAACCAAGGGCAACAAGAAAATGCGGAAAACTTGAATGAAAATGTAAGCGGACAGGCGAAAGAAATTATCTCCGCTGCATTGGAAGAGACTCAAAACAGAGAAACTTCTCCAGTTCTTAAAGCAGATTCAAACGTGACTGACAAATTCAAGGGGCTTCCCATGCGGGAACTTATTGCAGCTCCACTTATTGCAGCAGCCGAAGCACAACAGGAATTGGCAGCGACAGCATGGAATTTCTACCAGCAAATTGCATTTGATGGTAAAAGCGGCAATAAAGCGCGTATATTGGAATTCGATGTCGAAAGACCGATACAGCAGGATGGAAAAATGACAACAATGTCACAAAGTGTCAAGGCTCCGTTTATAGGATTGGTGCCTATTCCTTCCCTGCTCATAGATCGCGTGGATGTCGATTTCCAGATGGAGGTTACCGATACATCAAACGTAAAAAGCACTACCAACGCAGAAGTAGAGGCAAAAGCTTCTGCAAAACATTGGTTTATAAATGCGGAAATCAGCGGCAAAGTCACGACCGCCCGCGAGAACACCCGCATGACCAACCAAACGGCAAAATACCAGATACATGTGACAGCCAGTCAGCAGCCGCAGACCGAAGGTCTGTCTAAACTGATGGATATAATGGCATCATGTATCGAGCCTATAACAAACGAAAGTAACAGTAAGTAAATATATGAATTTGATTCAAGCATTAAGATTGCCAAACAGTCGAGCAGTAATGACAAATATTGCACGGTTTCATTATCAAAATATTTATAATGTAGGTTTGACCCTTCCGATTGTCACGCAAAGTAATTTGACATTTCAAATAAAAGGATATACCCGTAACTATCGTTTTCTTAGATTAGACTATGCCTGTGTCATATATATTGCGGATAGAATAGCAGTCGTTGCTTCAAATGGCATAGATACTTTAAGTTCAGGTTTTTCGGGGTGTTATATGGCCAGTTTTAGGCACAATGGCATTAGGTATGTTGCTCATATTCCAACGCCTAACAATAGTATTAAAACATCATGGAATCGGGCGGTTAAAAATCAAATAATAGATAATGTTGTTCTTTTTAAACCTACTGAAGGATTGGCGAGAATCCCAGGAACCATTGGTATTTGGGGAATTATAACATTTAACGATAGATGTTATCGGCTTGATGTAAATGAAAACGCTCCTCCAAGTCAAGCCATACGTGGCCAAAGAATTTTTAACTCAATCCCGAGAAATCCCATACTAACAGAAATTCCACCTATCGCCGGTGGTCAGATGCCTTAATAATTATAACAATTGTAAATAAGGGAAGAATGGTTGTTTCATTGAGGAGTAGAATTCTATTCTGATATATAATTCTGGTGGCGGTCATCGGTAGCATGGCCGCCATTCTCATCCATGAACCTGCGAAGTTCCACGACCTATATGCGTATGTTGAATAACGGTATTTACACAAACAGCAAATGAGCGAACAATTCGTTACCACTACCAAGCATTTCCGCAAGCTGCTTGCCGCAGGCTATCTGTTGATAGTTCTGCTGGTGGGCGGCATCATCTGCACGTGGCTCGGAGAATGGCGCGACTTGGAGTTGCTGGAACGGGAGAACCGTGAAATCAACCGCTTCCGCAAGGAAACACACGATGCGTATGTGGGTGTGGTGGAATTGTCACTTTTGGGCGAGTCGGTGCTGGAATGGGACGATAAGGATGTGGCGGCATACCGGCGGCAACGGATGGCGGTGGATAGTATGCTTTGCCGCTTCAAGAGCCATTACGAATCGGTGCGCATAGACAGCGTGCGCCACTTGCTGGAGGACAAGGAAAAGCGGCTGTGCGCCATCATGGAAGCTCTGGAACAACAGGCGGACATCAACCGCCGGATAGCCAAGCAGGTGCCGGTGATAGTGCAAACGAGCAGGCAGGAAGAGCCGAAGAAACAGAGGAGGAAAGGTTTTCTCGGGTTGTTCGGCAAGAAACAGGAAGCACCTCCGACGACGACCACCACGATGCTCTACACACTGAACCGTGATATGATAGCGCAACAACGTGCCCAGAGCCATCGTCTGTCGGAATATGCCGACAGCCTTGCCAGCCGCAATGCGGAACTGAACCGCCAACTGCAAACCCTTATCCAGCAGATGGACCACAAGGTGCAGGCTGACTTGCAGGAACGTGAGGCGGAAATATCCGCTATGCGTGAAAAGTCGTTCTTGCAGGTAGGTATCATAACGGGTGTCATGCTGCTGTTGCTCATTATTTCATACATCATCATTCACCGCTATGCCACCCGCATCAAGCAGTACAAACGTAAGACAACAGATTTAATCGGGCAACTGCAAAAGTCCGTAAAACAAAACGAATCGTTGATAGCCTCACGCAAGAAAGCGATGCACACCATCACCCACGAGCTACGCACACCACTGACTGCCATACATGGATATGCGGAACTGATGCAGGACAACGAAGAAGAAAAGATAAGCGGTTATGCGGACAATATCCTGCAAGCCTCCAAGAGAATGACCGACATGCTCAACTCCCTGCTTGACTTCTTCCGCTTGGACAGCGGCAAGGAACAGGCGAATGTCCGTCCGTTTCGTTTGGAAAACATCGCGGAGCTGTTGCAAACGGAGTTTACGCAACAAGCAGAAGCAAAAGATCTTAAACTTACCATCGAGTGCCCGGAGGGTATTATCCTGAATGGCGACAAGGAGCGCATCATACAGATATGCGACAACCTGCTGGGCAATGCCGTCAAGTTCACGAATGCCGGAAGCGTTTCACTTGTCATAAGCTATGACGGCAATAGGCTGACCCTTGTAGTAGAGGACACCGGAACCGGCATGAGTGCGGAAGAACAACAGCGAGTGTTCGGAGCGTTCGAGCGGCTTTCCAACGCCGCCACGCAAGACGGTTTCGGATTGGGGTTAAGCATTGTGAAACAGATAGTCGGGATGCTTGGCGGCACTATACGCTTGGAAAGCGAAAAAGGAGAAGGCAGTCGTTTTACTGTGGAGTTGCCAATGAACACTGCCGATATTGGTATTGAAGAACAGACAGCCGCAGAAAGTCTGGCTCATATAGAAAGACCTTATTCTGTCATCGTATTGGACGACAATCCGATGGTATTATCCATGACAAAGGAAATGTATGCTGGTATAGGTGTGCATTGCGACACGTTCACCACTATTGGCGATGCAATGGAAGCCATGCGGCAGCACACATACGACCTCATGATAACCGATATGAAGATGCCGGAGATTAACGGCTATGAGGTGTTGGAGTTGTTACGCTCGTCAAGTGTCAGCAACTCGAAAGAGATTCCCATTGTCGTGGCGACCGCCTCCGGCAGTTGCAGCGAAGAGGAGCTGTTGGAAAATGGATTTACCGCCTGCCTGTTCAAGCCATTTTCCATTTCCGAACTGGTTGCTGTATCAGACAAATGCCTTTTGACAAGTACGGACAAGGATGAACTTCCCGACTTGTCCTCTCTGCTTGCATATGGTGACAAACGGGCGATGCTCGACCGTTTGATAACCGAAACAGAAAAGGATATGCAGGCTGTCCGGGAAATCATGGAGAGGAATGACCGCAAGGCGTTGGACGAATGGATACACCGTCAGCGAAGTTCATGGGCTGTTATCCGTGCTGACAAACCCTTGTGGAACCTGTATGAACTGCTGCATCAAGAATCTGAATGTTCCGAAATGGAATTGCGGAAATGCGTGGATGCCATGCTTCGTATGGGAACAGTTATCATAGAACTTGCGCAAAAGGAAAGGAGGTCGTCGGATGAAAGTATTTGTGATTGAGGACAACCCCGTCTATAACGATTATGTCTGCAACCTGCTGAAGAAAGACAGCTTCGATACTATGTCGGCATATAATCTTGCCACTGCCAAGAAACTATTGGCAAAGTCAGAGGTGGATGATATTGTCGTTGCCGACCTACGCCTCCCCGACGGTGAAAGCATAGAGTTGTTACGGTGGATGCGTGCCAACGACAAACAGCAGGTGTTTATCGTTATGACCAATTACGGGGAGGTGCATACGGCAGTGGAAAGTATGAAGCTCGGCTCAAAGGATTACATACAGAAACAGTTGTTGGAGGATAAACTGATACCGCTTATCCGCACCCTGCAAAAAGAACATGAAAAGCGACTACAATGGAACATTCCGATATTCGTCCGGCAGGGCGAAGCCTATCAGAAAATCAAGAAACGTGTGCGCCTTGTAGCCACCACCCGGATGAGCGTGCTGATACTGGGCGAGAACGGTACGGGCAAGGAACATATCGCACAACATATACACCAACAAAGCAAACTTGCCGATAAACCTTTTGTGGCAGTGGACTGCGGAGCCTTGTCCCCGTCATTGATACAATCCGCCTTCTTCGGACACGTCAAGGGTGCGTTTACGGGTGCCGAAGCAAACAAGACGGGGTATTTTCTGGAAGCGGATGGCGGCACGCTGTTCCTTGACGAAGTGGGCAACCTAACAATGGAGATGCAACAGATGCTGCTCCGCGCCATACAGGAACGCCGTTACCGTCCCGTCGGTGCAAAGGAGGACAAAACAGCCAACGTGAGGATAGTGGCTGCAACCAACGAGGATTTGCAGAAAGCCGTAACGGAAAAGCGGTTCCGGCAGGATTTGCTCTATCGCTTGCAGGAGTATGTGATAACCATGCCGCCCTTGCGCGACTGCCCGGAAGACATCATGCCATTGGCCGAGTTCTTCCGTGAAATGGCAAACCGTGAGTTGGAACGTGAAGTAAAAGGGTTTGCCGCATCTGCCCGTAATGCCCTGCTCGCCCATGCGTGGCCGGGCAACGTGCGCGAGTTGAAACAGAAGATACAGACGGCAGTCCTGCAATCAGAAGGCGATATGATAACCGAAGCCGATTTGGAACTTGACAATGAACCGTCCGCTACTTCCGCTTGTTTTACATTGAAGAGCGGGGATGAAGAAAGAGGACGTATCCTGCGTGCTTTGAAACAAGCAGCCGGTAACAAGAAAATGGCTGCAAAGATACTGGGTATCGGCAGGACAACGCTGTATAATAAATTGGTAGAGTATGGATTGAATGAAGAAAACTGACCGGAGTATGGCTGTAAATGGCAATAATTGATTAACTTTGCAATTTTATTTCAGAAAATAGCAGGCGATCGGGTAACTTTTCGCCGATGATATAGACATAAGACCGCAAGGCGTTTCGAGCGAAAATCTGGTAAATTGAAACTACGGAGACGATTGCGTGATGCTTATGCTATGCTTACGCATAGCGTGCATTCACGTACTCTCCGTAAAGGCTTTACCAGAGCCATCGCTTGAAAGTAGTGTGAATTGCACGCTACTTTTTTGCCTCGCCAAAAAGGAAAGAAAATACGTTATGGCGAAAATACAATTACTTGCCGTTATCTCAATAGATGGCTGTCCGATGAAACTGCATCCCCGGAAGCGGTTGCTTCAAACCGAAGATTACGGTATGGATGAAATACGTGCCAATGCCCTGTATAAGCTGACATCCGACTATTCGGTATCCGTGCTTCAAGAATGGAGGGAGGAAGGTGGAAGCATTTGCCATTTGTTGGAAGTAACTGCCGGGAATACCGAATATGCCAACGGACTGTTACGGATGAACGTGATAGATGAAATCATACTATACGTTGTTCCAACCATCGACGGAAACGGAGCGCATTTTTTCAAGTCAGCACTACCTATGAATGACTGGCGGCTTATGGAGAACAAAACTTATAGGGACGGAGTAATCCGGCTTACCTATCATAAAGAGCCACGGGCATAAAATGTTCAGATTATGAACATCTTGGCGGGATTTCCGTGCTCAGAAAGTGAACACATGTTCAGAATCTGAACACATTTCACAAGGGATGCAATCAAGGATAAAATTATTTTTGAATTTTATCTTTCTGAAAAACAATGTAGTACAATTTTCTCACAATCTTTTCTCGTGTTTAGGGCTATGATTTGCACCATATATCAGTGTGCGCACACTGATAAACAAGTGTAAACCCTCAAAACAGAAAAGATAATGAACCATCTCATACTGGCGGAAACACAGTTTTTCGCCATGATAAACGGAAAAGACAACGGTAGCACGGAAACGGCATACGGCGGATTCGTGCAGGAAGTAATAAACCTGTGCTACGGCGGCAATGATGCCAAGCATATTATTGTGGCGTTGGCTTTTGCCGAAATCGAATTACAGCACCATCCGCAGAACTTGTCGGCATCGGAGGAGAATGTCGTCACTGTGTATATCCGCAAGGCGTTATCATTCATCCGAAAGATGCAGAAGATAGTATCCGCTTCTGCAATTACCTCCGTGCCACCACTAACATCCATATCCGAAACCAAAGCCACAGTCCCAGCCCTGCAATGGACCGGTAATGCCGTCGAGTTGGTAGAGCTAATCTATGCCCTCTACGCCACCGGCTGCATCAATGGCGGCAAGGCTTCGCTGAAAGAGCTTGCCCCTGTCCTCTATTCCTTTTTCGGTGTGGAGTCCAAAGACTGCTACCGCTTCTATACGGACATCAAACGCAGGAAAAGCGACAGTCGCACCTACTTCCTTGAAAAGATGCAGGACAAACTGAACGCGAAGATGCGACATGACGATGAATTGGAGCGGATGAGGAGATAAACGAATGCCAAACAAAGGATAAGCGGCCGGATTATACGGTTTCTTATCCTTCTTCATTTACAATCACTCTATTATCTGCCGGAAAGCCGATTAAAATCATTAACTTTGCAAGTATTAATCAATGACGGATGAAAATAGATAACCTCGAAATATTGAACGGACTGATTGCCGGAGCCGAAGGCGGGACAGTTGAGTTCAAAGAAACTACCGGGCAGTTGGAGCGTGGAATGGAAACTCTTTGTGCCTTCCTGAACGGTACGGGCGGCACAGTGCTGTTCGGTGTAACCGACAAGGGAAAGATTATCGGTCAGGAAGTGAGCGACAAGACGAAGCGCGATATTGCTGAAACCATCAGACGAATCGAGCCGTTTGCGACCATTGATATATCCTATACAGACATTCCGGGAACGAACAAAAGTGTTATAGCTTTATCAGCGGAAGAACAACGATATATGCGCCCGTTCACCTATAAGGGGAGGGCTTATCAACGGATAGAGAGCGTTACATCTGCCATGCCGCAGGGTATATACAACCTGTTGGTTATGCAGCGAGGCGGAACCTATGCTTGGGATTCCATGCAAAATCCCGGCTTGAAAATATCCGACCTTGACGAAACGGCAATCTTGGGCGCAGTACGTGGAGGAATCAGAGGCGGACGTTTGCCGGAAGGTTCTATGCAGGAGGATGTCCGAACCATCCTTGAAAAATTTGACTTGTTGAATGATGGAAAGCTGAACAATGCTTCCGTTGTCCTATTCGGACGAAACTTCTACCATTATCCCCAATGTCTGCTCCGTTTAGCCCGGTTCAAAGGAACGACAAAAGATGAATTTTTAGATAATCAGCGTGTGACAGGCAATATATTCAACTTGCTGGATGCTGCAATGGCATTTTTCTTCAAGCATTTGTCCCTTTCCGGTAAAATTGAAGGTTTGTACAGAGAAGAGGAACTGAATGTGCCATATAAGGCATTGAGAGAATGTTGCATAAATGCTTTTGCACATCGTGTTTACCATCGCCCCGGCAGTTCAGTCGGGATTGCTATCTATGATGACCGCGTGGAGATTGAAAACAGCGGAACATTTCCGCCTGATATTACCATTGAGAAACTGTTGGGTGGCCACAATTCCGAACCACAAAATCTGATAGTAGCCAATGTGCTGTACAAAAGTGCAGTATTGGAGAGTTGGGGACGTGGCATAGCCCTTATGGTAAACGAATGTCGCCGTGTCGGTATTCCGGATCCGGAGTTTCATACCGACGGCAATGCTGTATGGATTGTGTTTCATTATACAAGAACTACAGTAGGACAAGACCCCACAGCAACCCCACAGCAACCCTATAGTAACCCTATAGTAACCCCACAGTTAGGAAAACTGTTGTCTGCTATTGGGAACAACACTCTCTCTGCTAAAGAAATCATGGAGAAAACGGGAATGAAAGATAAAAGGAATTTCTTAAAGAACTATATCCATCCGGCAATAAATTCCGGTTTGGTCCTTTCACTTTATCCCATAGGCTCCAAGAGTCCGCAACAGAAATACTATCTTACTGATAAAGGTAAAGGTTTCCTGCAACAATAACGGGTATGGCTAAAAAGAAGAAACATAAGAATGATGTAAAAACTGATTTACCGATAATCATGGATTATGGTATCGGCAGTATATCCGTTTATGACCCGGCAGACATAATGCCATACAACGAGCCGCCAATTAGCGAACAAATCCGCTTCAAGAAACTCGGCAAAGAGATGAAATCCGAGTTCAAGTGGCTGGTATCTTCCGTAGTGATTGAGTATTGGCAAGAAAACCGACAGATACCTTTCGGTGAAGAAATGTCGAAACTCAGAACCAGACTGTTGAGAATGTTTGCCGAAGAATACAGCATACTGCTTAAAGACGATACAGAACTGAAAAATTATTTGCTGACGCTTGCCATTACCACCATCAACAAGCATCTCAAATCTGAGAATAAAAAGAGGGTGTCAAAACTCTCTTTTTAACAAAATTACCCTTGCTACAGATATCTGTGACAGGGGTAATTTTCATATTTTGGGTGTTTTGACACATCCCCTTTTTCATATATAAAGGAATCTGTTATTTCTGCTGCAACAGGTGTTTCAAGTTTTCATCATTTGCGATACGTTCCAGTTCCTCTTGAACAATCTGCTTCACTTCCTCCTTGATGCGCCTGTAATTCGCCTGAACCGTTTCCTTCATGCGGTCGTTGCCGTCCCCGTCCGTAAAGTCGGTAATGACGGGGATTTTCTTGTAGGCTTTCTCCTCGCGCCTCACCTTCTCGGCATCCACGACAATCTCGCAATGGAAAATCTTCTGCTCGATACGCTCGTTGAAGTTGTCGGATACCGAACCGACAAACATACCCTGCGTCAAGCCGGAAATCTTGCTCGGCGGGATGAGTGAATCCATCTGCGTGTTGATGGAGGTGGAAACATCCTGCCGGTTGATGGAAATGGACTGCCGTTTCTGCAACACCTTACCGAAGCGTTCGGAAAGCGTCTTGGCGGTTTCACCCACCACCTGACCGGAAAAGATATTGCCGACGGTGTTCATCACGACCTTCGCTTCTTTATCACCGTAGTCGCGCACCAACTGGCTGAAATCCTGAAAGCCCAGACACACGGCAACCTTGTTGCTTCGCGCGGTGGCGATAAGGTTGTCCAACCCCTTGAAATAAATCGTGGGCAGCTCGTCGATGATGACCGACGACTTCAGCATCCCTTTCTTGTTGATGAGTTTCACGATACGGGAGTTATACAGACCGAGAGCGGCCCCGTAGATATTCTGACGGTCGGGATTGTTGCCCACACAGAGTATTTTCGGTTCTTCGGGGTTGTTGATGTCCAGCGTGAACTCGCTGTCCGACATCACCCAATAGAGCTGCGGGGAAATCATCCTTGACAAAGGGATTTTCGCGCTTGCTATCTGCCCCATCAACTGCTCCGCAGCCCCTCCGAGCCATGCGTCCATGAACGGAGAAAGATAGTTTTCCAATTCCGGGTAAGAGGTCAGTATCGGGAAAATATCCTCATAGCGGCGGTTCAGGAACTCAATCGCATGGGGGAATGTACAATACTTGCCGTTCTGGAAAATTTTGAGATACCAGATAATAGCCGCGAAAAGGATGATGGGCGATTCTACGAAAAAGTCGCCCTGCTTTTGCACCCAACTTTTATTTAAGTTGAGCATAATGGTGTACGCACTCTCATAAGCGTCCGTAATATCCTCCATGAAGTCCGGGTGAATGGGATTGCAACGGTGCGAACGTCGCGGGTCATCGAAGTTTATCACATAAAACTTCGGTTTCACCTTGTAGCCCTCCGGGTGGTTCAGCAGATGGTTGTATGCTATCGTGGACAAGTCGCTGAATTTGAAGTCGTACACATACATCGAGAAGCCCTTTTCTATCTGCTGCTTGATGAAATTATTTACCACTGCATAGGATTTACCGCTGCCCGGCGTACCCAACACGATGGAAGCCCTAAAAGGATTCACGACATTGATCCAGCCATTGTTCCAACGCTTTTTGTAGTAAAACCGTGTCGGAAGATTGACCGAATACTCGCTTTCGATAAGCCTCGTTTCCTGCATGAAACTCTCGT
>OLNL01001624.1_pt1 | contig 19811 bp, 13 predicted proteins | sample 1672181 | NCBI WGS metagenome assembly OLNL01 (sample SAMEA3136656, study PRJEB25190) | human gut metagenome | biome: human gut; feature: human-associated habitat; material: faeces | place: Austria | collected 2013
CCCACGCAGGCCAACGGGCCGTTCTGCGACGCCGCGCCTATCGCCACAGCGCCGAAACCCCAATCGCGAAAAGAGGCACGTTCTCCCGTCTCTTTTCGCGTATGCGTATACGCCTTCCTTGCGATCTCGTCCTTAAAATGTGATGTATCACACTTTTAAGGACGAGTATTTATAATTTCAGGCTGAGATGAGATTCAAGACTATCCCCTCGCCCTTAGCAGCTGGCGAACAACTCCGCCAGTTTCTCGCGATCGACGATGCCATCGGGGTCGGCCGCTTGCGCAAGCGCCCACATGGTCTTCGCCAGCAGTGCCTCCGTAGTGGCGGCGGCGCCCATGAACACGCCCGGGCGGTCGCAGAACGCGCGACCCACCTCGTACACGCTCAGGTCGGCGCCCTCGTACGGGCACTGCGTGGTCATGACCAGCGTTTTCCCGGCATCCACCCACGCGAGCAGCGTTTCGGTGATGCCATCGTACTCCGGGATGCCGCCCAGCCCGAAAGCCTCCACCACCAGCGCGTCGCACGCAGGGCGCAGCGCGTCGACGACCAGCGCGTCCATGCCCGGCGTAAGCTTGAGCACCGCCACCCGCGGGTTGAGCGCATCGTAGAAGCGCGCGCTCGAAGGCGCACCGCCAGCCTCCTCCGCGGCGCAGGCCCTTGCCGCCCCGCACATCTGCCCGCAAGCCCCATCAGCCCATTCAACCCGTCCGTCGCGCACGCGCCCCAAGTCGAGGGCGTTCAAGCCGTCGAACGCCTCGAAGCTGCGCGTGCGCACCTTGCGCGCCGCCGTCCCCGAGATCACCTTGCCCCCGAACGCCACCATCACGCCCGCGGCGGCATCGTCGCAGGCCACGAGCACGGCATCGAGCAGATTGCGCTTGCCGTCGGTTCCGGGGTCGCCCATGGGCAGCTGCGAGCCGGTCAGAACGATGGGCTTCGACCTGCCCTGCACCAGGTACGACAGCCCCGCCGCCGTGTACGCCAGGGTATCGGTGCCGTGAAGGACCACGAACCCGTCGAAGTCATCGTAGCGCCGACGCACCTCGCCCGCGATGGTCAGCCATCCCTCCGGGCGCATGTTCGTGCTGTCCACGTTCATGACCTGCGACACCTCGATATGGCGCATCTGCGCGACCTCGGGAACGAACGCAACCAGCTGCTCGCCCGTCAAAGCCGGCGCAAGCCCGCTGCCCTCTTCAGCCGACGCGATGGTCCCGCCCGTCGCAATCACCAAAACCCGTTTCATATGAGCGCCTTTCCCCCAAATGATCCGCAACTCCGTTAAGCAAATACCGATTCCGCTACTGTACCCCGAGATACGAGCAACCAGCCCCTCGAACCCGCAAATCCCTGAAATGGCTGGTAAAGGCACCTGCAACGAAACCAAACTCGCAACCAACCGCACATCCGAGCCCGCGGCCGACCATGCGTCCGAGCCCGCAACCAAGCCTGTAACCAACCATACCCCGAAAATGCCTCAACCGAGGTCCATTGAAGCACGATGGGGGCCAATCGAGGGCCCAATCTGCCTTCCGCGCCATCCATCCCGCCAAACCATCGATACGTCTGCGTTTACTCGGGACATGCCTGAGTAGCCTCGCAAGAACAATTCGCATTTCCCCAGGTCAAAAGCTCGCACAAATATCCTATACTGCGACCAACCCCAACCAAACGCAGATGTATCGCTTCTTCCAATCACGTAGCCCGCCGCAACCGCTCGAGTGGTGTGCTGCTGCTCGGTGATGGTGGGAAGGTCGGGCATGTGCAGGTCGCTTGCAAATTGCGAAAGCCATGAATCTACCCCGATTCCATTGTCACCCTTTACGCCGCCTTTGGGCGGCCATCTTCCGCAGGCCAATCGGCCTTCTCGAACTCTGACGGGCTGAGGTAGCCCAGCGCCGAGTGGATCATCGCCCTGCTGTAGACGACCTCGATGTACCCGAACAGGTCCAGAGCGGCCTCCTCGAGGGGCGCCGGAAGATGCGGCGGGCATTCGATCCGCTGCAGCCATCATGCCGAAACGAAAATCGGCTTGCCAACGGTTTTTGGGAAGGGTGCAGATTCAGTCTCTCTTCGGACACACCTCCTAAAGTTGTTCGAAAACGGAAGATTGGGGGGGTAGATTCAGCCTCTCTTCGGGCTGAATCGGCTTGGAGGGCTGAACCAGCTTGGAAGCCCGTGCCCCCTAGGAGTACTTGCCGCGCAGCGGATCGAGGCTGCGCTCGAGGATGCCGTTCATGTGCGCTATGGCGATCCCGTAGTTCACGATGGGCACGCCGTACGCCCGCGCCTTGTCCAGGCGGTATCCCATCTCCCTGCCGTTGAGCATGCATCCCCCGCAGTGGACGACCAGGTCGTATCCTTCGAGCGAATCGGGGAACTCCTTGCCGGAGACGAATTTGAACTGCGGCTCCGCCCCGCAGAAGGCCTTCATCCAGGCGGGCATTTTGACCGTTCCGATGTCCTCGCATTGACGGTGATGGGTGCACCCCTCGCATACGAGCACGCGGCTTTCCCCGGTGAGGCTCCCAAGGGCATTCGCCCCCTCGATCAGCAGCGATAGCTGCCCTTTGCGACGCGCCATCAGGATGGAGAAGGACGTCAGCGGCACCTCCGGGGGCACGATGGCCGCAACCTGGGAGAAGACCTGGGAGTCCGTCACGACGAGCTTCGGCGGCCTCGCAAGCGACCCAAGAAGCCCGGCGAGCTCCTCGGGCTGGCACGCCAGCGCCGCCGCGTGAGCGTCAAGGAGGTCGCGCAGGACCATCTGCTGGGGAAGGATGATGCGCCCCTTCGGCGCCGACGAGTCGATGGGAATCACGAGCACCACGACATCCCCGGGGTTCACCAAGTCGGCGATGACCCGCCTTGCAGGCTTCGCACGGCCGGCCGCGACGGCAACCGACTCCCTAAGCTCTCGGACGTTCATGCCCGTCGCGGCGCTCACGGCGATCTTTCGCACGACGACCCCCTCGGGAAGCTCGAGCGCCGTCTCCTCGAAGGCCACGCCCCCTTCCCCGCACGCGTCCCGCCCCGCCGCAAGGAGGTCGACCTTGTTGAAGGCGACCACGCAGGGCATGGCCTTCTCGGCGAACGCCGACAGCAGCTCGCGGTCCTGGTCGGACACGCCCCGGGTGGCGTCTACCACCAGCACGGCCACGTCGCAGCGACGCAGCTCGTCGCGGGCCCTGTCCGCTCGCTTGCACCCGAGGTCGCCCTCGTCGTCGATGCCGGGGGTGTCGACGACCGTGACCGGGCCGACGGGAAGGAGCTCCATGCCCTTGACCACCGCGTCGGTGGTCGTACCCGCGACAGGGCTTGTCACCGAGAGGCTCTGGCCCGTGAAGGCGTTGACCAGGCTCGATTTGCCGGCGTTGCGCACGCCGAAGAAGCCTATCCTCAGGCGCTCGGCGCCGGGAGTGTCGTTGAGGCTCATGCGCCCGCTCCTTAGAATCTGAAATCGCGCCCGGTGCCGCTCAGGATATGCCCGACGTTTTCCTTGCATGCGGTCCTGATGGCATCGCTGGAAATGTTGCCCAGTTCGCGCTCGATGAGGCGCAGGCCCTTCTCCCTGGTGGGGCCCGAGGCGTAGTCGGCCAGGTACTCCGCAAGCGTCATCAGGGCGTTCGGGTGGCAGTAGTTCGAGATCTGGCCGCTCTTGCAGAACTCCATGAACCTGTCGCCGGTGCGGCCCGCGCGGTAGCAGGCGGTGCAGAAGCTGGGGATGTGCCCGTTGTCCATGAGCCAGCCGACGACCTCCTCGAGGGTGCGCTGGTCGGAGACGTCGAACTGCTCGGTGTCGTGCGGGCGCTCTTTCTCCGCATAGCCGCCGACGCTCGTGCGGCTGCCCCCGGATATCTGGCTGATGCCGTAGCGCAGGGCCGCCTCGCGCACCTCCTGGCTCTCGCGCGTGGAGATGATCATGCCCGTGTAGGGCACGGTGATGCGGATAAGCGCGATGATCTTCTCGAACATCTCGTCGGACAGCGAGTTGTCGAAGTCGTCCGGGTCGATGCCGTCGGCGGGCTTCACGCGGGGGACGCTGATGGTATGCGGCCCCACCCCGAAGGCGGCCTCGAGGTGCTCGGCATGCATGATGAGCCCGGCGAATTCGTAGGCATAGCCGTCCAGACCGAAGAGCACGCCGAGCCCCACGTCGTCGATGCCGGCCTCCATGGCGCGGTCCATGGCCTCGGTGTGCCAGTTGTAGTCGTGCTTGGGGCCCGTGGGGTGCAGCTCGAGGTAGTTCTCCTTGTTATAGGTCTCCTGGAACAGGATGTACGTGCCGATGCCCGCGTCCTTGAGCATGCGGTACTCGTCCACCGTGGTGGCGGCTATGTTCACGTTCACGCGGCGGATGGAGCCGTTCTTATGCTTGACCGAGTAGATGGTCTCGATGCTCTCCAGGATGTACTCGATGGGGTTGTTCTTCGGGTCCTCGCCCGCCTCGATGGCCAGGCGCTTGTGGCCCATGTCCTGCAGCGCCTCGACCTCCGCGCGAATCTCGTCCTGCGTGAGCTTGCGGCGCGGGATGGTGAGGTTCTTGGCGTGGTAGGGGCAGTACAGGCACCCGTTGATGCAGTAGTTGGAAAGGTAAAGCGGGGCGAACAGCACGATGCGGTTGCCGTAGTAGGCCAGCTTGACCTCCCTGGCCAGACGGCGTATCTCAGCGTTGACCCACGGGTCGTCGCAGGCCAGAAGCACGCTCGCCTCGCGATGGGTGATCATCGCACCGTGCTCGGAGGCCGGGCTCAGATGCGGGCCGCACTTCTTCAGGATCTCCCGGCACAGCTCGACGTCGTCCTTGTGCGCCTGGGCGTACTCGAGCGTGTCGAGAATCTCCTGGTGGTTTATGAACTCGTCGGCGCACGACGATTTCGGGTCGTATGCGAAGCTCACGGTATCCTCCTCTCGTCGACCGGGTCTCCCCTGTCGACAACGATCTCGTAGCCGATGGACCGCATCCGCGCGGCCAGGCAGCCGCGGCATTCCGCCGCCTCTTCGCCGGTGCAGATCTTCCCGTCGTAAAGCTCGTAATCCTTGCGGACGTCCGCCGGCGACAGGTTCGGCATGACCACGTTGGCCCCTGACATGATCCCCTTCTCGCGACCCTGGGGGTGGATGCTTCCCAAGGCGGTGGTCGCGGGCAGGAGGATGCCGGGGCCGATCAGCCTGATGATGGAGAGCAGGTAGCACGTCAGCTCGAGGCTGCCGCTCTCTTGCGATGCGAAGGGCGTGGCGTGGTGCGCAACGAAGGGCCCTATCCCGCACATCTGCGGGCCAAACTCCTCGACGAGCTTCAAGTCCATCGCGAGGTCGCGCGGCTGCTGGTAGGGGGAGCCCACCATGAAGCCGATACCGACGGCGTACCCGATGTCCCTGATGTCCTCAAGGCAGCGCATGCGGCGCTCGAAGGACATCTCGGGGGGATGCAGGCGTCGGTAGTGCAGCGGGTTGGCGGTCTCGTGGCGCAGCAGGTAGCGCTCGGCGCCCGCGTCATGCAGGGCCTGGTAGCTCGCGCGGCTGCGCTCCCCCATCGACAGCGTCACGGCACAGTCGGGGTGGGCGGAGCGGACGCGCGCGACTATATCGCAGAGGCGCTCGTCGGAAAACCAGGGGTCCTCGCCGCCCTGCAGGACGAAGGTGCGAAAGCCGAGCCCGTAACCTTCCTCCGCACATGCGAGAATGCGTTCCGGAGATAGCCGGTAGCGCGCGACCTGCCTGTTCGACCTGCGGATGCCGCAGTAGTAGCAGTCGTTCACGCAGTAGCTCGACACTTCGATGAGCCCGCGGGCGAACACCTTCGTCCCCCATACTCGCTTCCGCTCGGCCACCGCCCTGCGAGCCAGCTCTTCGGCCAGCTCGGGGGTGCGGCCGGCGACGAGGCGCTCGTACTCGTCGACCGAGAGCGAGCGCCTTTCGCACAGTTTATCAACCAGGGAGAGCACCTAGATGTCCCATTCCCGTTGGTCGGTGTGAAGCCACTCCTCCGCACGCTCGGACAGCGGCTTTCCGAGCGTCTCGACGTAAAGCGCCTGGATGTCCAGGTTCTCGTGGGAGAAGCGCAGCTCGTCGGCGCCGTCGAGGCGGTTGAGCACCTCGGCGCGCTCGCAGCCGAGCTCCCGGTTGAAGGCGATGGGCTGCCCGCCGCCGGCCACGCAGCCGCCCGGGCAGGCCATGACCTCGACGAAGTCGTACTCGGCCTCGCCGGCCTTCAAGGCTTCGAGGAGCCTGGAGGCGTTCTCCAGGCCGCTCGCCACCGCGATGCGCAGGTTCATGCCCGCCACATCGAGCTCCTTATCGGTCCAGGGGCGCTCGGGCGTCGCATCGGAGGTGTCGCACGCCTCGAAAGGCGGGTTCTCCCCCGTGAGCAGGTACGTCGCCGTGCGCAGCGCGGCCTCCATGACGCCGCCCGTGCGCCCGAACAGGGTCGCGGCGCCGGTCGAGGTGCCCAGAGGGTCGTCGAAGGGCTCTTCGGGCAGGGTTGCGCAATCGATGGAGAGCATGTTCAGAAGGCGGTCGAACTCGCGGGTGGTGAGCACCGCGTCGACGTCGCGGCCGCCTTCGGTCGCCAGCTGGGGCACGTCGCACTCGTACTTCTTCGCCAGGCAGGGCATGATGGACAGGCAGAAGACGCGCTTGCCCTGCTCGGCCGCCTGCTTGCCAATGGTGTTCTTCACCACGGCGCCCATCATCTGGTGAGGCGACTTGCTCGAGGAGAGCTGGCCGACGAACTCGGGGTAGTGCAGCTTGGCGAAGCGGACCCAGCCCGGGCAGCAGCTGGTGAACATCGGGCGCGGCTTGCCCTCCTTGATCCATTCGATGAACTCGCTGCCCTCCTCCATGATGGTCAGGTCGGCGGCGAAGTCGGTGTCGAAGACGCGGTCGAAGCCCACGGCGCGCAGGGCCGCGGCCAGGCGGCCGGGCGTGGCCTCGTCGCGCGGCACGCCGACCCCTTCGCCCCATGCGGTGCGGATGGCCGGCGCGACCTGCACGACGGTCAGGACGTCCGGGTCGGCCAGGGCGGCCAGGACCTTGTCGATGTCATCGCGCTCGGTGAGGGCCCCGGTCGGGCAGTGGGTGATGCACTGGCCGCACAGGGCGCACTTCGCGGCGTCGATGGACAGGCCCTCCTTCACGCCCACGGAGCGCTGCCCCGCGGAGCCGGAGAAGTCCCACACCGAGCAGTGCTGGACCTTGGAGCACTCGGCCACGCAGCGCAGGCAGCTGACGCACTTGCTCGCGTCGCGCTGCAGGGGGAAACTTCCGTCCCACGCCTCACGGCGATAGTCGGGCTCGCGCTCGAGCTCGCCGACGTTCAGGCGGAAGGCCAGGGACTGCAGCGCGCAGGTGCCGGAGCGCTTGCATGTCGTGCATTCGCCGCGGTGCTTCGAGAGGATGGTCTTCACGCTGAATCGGCGGGCTTCGACGATCTTCGGGCTCTTGGTCCTGACCGACATGCCGTCGAAGACGGGGGCGTTGCAGGCCGCGGCGAGGCCGTCCTGCCCCTCGACTTCGACCACGCACACGCGGCACGAGCCGATCTCGTTGATGTCCTTCATCCAGCACAACGTCGGGATGTCGGCGCCCGCCCTGCGGGCGGCCGAGAGGATGGTCTCTCCCTCGTGCGCTTCGACGCGCACGCCGTCGATGGTCACGTTAAGCATACTGGGCTCTACCTCCTTCGAGAACGCCGCAGCCGTAGTGGTCGCAGCGCAGGCAGCGTCCGCATTCCTGGACGGCCTCTTGGCGGCTCATGGGGTTTTCCACGCACTCGAAGTCGCCCTTGCGCTCGCGCGCCGGGCGCTCGGCGATTTCCACGCGGCCGCACGCTTCGCGGCGGTTGGCATGAGGGCTCGGGGCGCTTACGCCGCAGTCGAGGGCGTGATCGAATCCGAGGTGATCGTCGATGTTTCGAGCGGCCACCTTGCCGGCGGCGATGGCGCGGATGACGGTGGCGGGGCCGGTTTGGCAGTCGCCTCCGACGAACACGCCGTCAAGTCCTTCGGCTCGCAAGCTCTCGTCGGCCACGAAGCGGCCCCACTCGGCGGCCATGCCGAACTCCTCGAAGGGCGCAGTCACGACGTTCTGGCCGACGGCCAGCAGCACGACATCGGCCTCGATGCGCCTGCGGGGCTTGTCCGCGTCGACGGGGGCGGGTCGCCCGCGCTTGACGGTGGAGATCATCTGCGGCTGGGTGATAACGGCGCAGGTCCTGCCGGCGTCGTCGGCCTCGATGGATACCGGGGCTTCAAGGGTGATCATCTCGACGCCCTCGGCGATGGCGCTTTCGACCTCTTCGGGAAGCGCGGTCATGTCCGCCAAGCGGCGACGGTAGACGCAGGAGACCTCGGCGGCCCCGGCGCGCACGGCGGTGCGGCAGCAGTCCATGGCCACGTTACCGCCTCCGATGACGGCGACTTTCTTCCCCGTGAAGTCGGGATATTCGCCGTCGCCGATCCTGCCGAGCATGTCGACGGCCGACATGACCCCTTCGGAATCGGCGCCTTCGAGGGCGAGCTTCTTGCCCGCTTGGGCCCCGATGGCGACGTATGCGGCGTCGAACTCCTCGGAGATGCCCTTCATCTTCTCGGCGTCGACCTTCGTCTCGAGCTTAACGTCGATATTGCCCACGGACAGCACGGCTCGCAGGTCCTCGTCAAGGCGCTGCCGGGGGAAGCGGTACGCAGGGATGCCGTATCGGGTCATGCCGCCAAGCTCCTTGCGGGCTTCGAAGACCGTGACGCCATGCCCCATGAGGGCGAGGAAGTACGCGCACGTCATGCCGGAGGGACCGCCGCCGACGACCGCAACGCGGCGCCCGGTGTCGGGATGGCGCCTCGGCACTTCCACCTTGTCGGCGGCGACGCTGTCCACGGCGAACTTCTTGATGCCGCGGATGTTGACGGGCGCGTCGAGCAGCATGCGACGGCAGCGCGTCTCGCAGGGACGCTCGCACACCATGGCGCACATGGTCGGGAACGGATTGTCCTTGCGGATGAGGCGGATGGCCTCATCGCAGCGCCCTTCTTCGACCAGGGCGATATAGCCCGGGATGTCCACATGCGCGGGGCACATGGCCTCGCAGGGGACCTTCTGACCTACCTCCTGAGAGCATGTTCCCGTCTCCAGGTGAGCCTGAAATTCGTCGGCGAACATGTCCATGGCCGACAGAACGTCCTCGGCCGCCTGGTAGCCTATGGCGCAATCGGCGCTGTCACGCACGACCTCGGCAGTGGTGCGCAGCGCGTCGATGGCGCTCGGGGAGGCGGACCCATCCTGGATGGCCCACAGCATCCCGGCGATCTCAGACAGGCCGTAGCGGCAGGGCACGCACTTGCCGCACGTCTGGGCCGCGCTGACCTCGACGTCTGCTAGAACCGCCGCGACGGGGCACGTACCCGGAGGGGTGGTCTCCACCCTGCGTTTCGTCCTCTTGACGAACTCGCCTATGGAGGCGTCGTACCTCGACGAGGGGCGAATCGATAGCTTCGTCATCTCAGCTCCTCGCTTTCTATCCGAAGCGGTATCCCACGCCCATCATGGGCTGGGGGTTGACTCGCTTCTTGACGATTGCTCCCTCGCATGCTACACGACACGTGCCGCATTCGAGACACTCAGCATAGTCGAAAGACTTGTTGCCGTCGGCGTCGATCTTGTAAAGGGCGGCCGGGCACACGCAAACGAGCTTGAGGGATTTGCCGGCAACCCCGCTCAATCCCTCTATCCCTTACGCCTTCTCAACACGCACGGCGCACACCTTGTACTCCGGCGTTGCCGAGATGTTGTCGAGCGCCGCGTTGGTCAGCCAGTTGGCGTTGCCGTCCTGGAAGTGGAACGGCATCCACACCTCGCCGGGGTTGGTCTTTCCCGACACGCGAGCCTGGCTCTCGATGACGCCGCGGCGGCTGCTCACGCGCACGCGGTCGCCGTCGGCGATGCCCGCGGCGGCGGCGTCCGCGTCGTTGATCTCGATGAACGACGTGCCGTCGATCTGGTTGAGCCCCTCGGTGCGGCCCGTCATGGCCTGCGCGTTGTACTGCGCAAGCACGCGGCCCGTCATCATGACGAGCGGGAACTCCTCATCGGGCTGCTCGACCGACGGACGGTACTGCGCCAGCGAGTATCCGCCCAAACCGCGCGAGAACTTCCCCTCGTGCATGATGCGCGTGCCCGGATGGTCCGGACCCGTGCACGGCCACTGCAGGCCCTGCCCCGCCACGGCGGCGGAGTCCAGGCGCGCATGGCTGATGCCCGCGTACGACGGCGTCAGGCTTGCCACCTCGTCCATGAGCTGCGCGCCCGTGAGCGTCGGCTGGTCATACCCCATGCGGCGCATGATGTCGGCGAACACCTCGGTGTCCAAACGCGCGCCCGCCGGACCGTCCACCGCCTTGCGCACGCGCTGCACGCGGCGCTCGGTGTTGGTGAACGTGCCTTCCTTCTCCGCATAGCTGCGACCGGGCAGGATGACGTCGGCGTACTTCGCCGTCTCCGTCATGAACAGCTCCTCGCACACGAAGAAGTCCAGCGACTCCAGCGCGCGGATGACGTGGCCCGTGTCCGGGTCGGTGCGCACCGGGTCCTCGCCGAACAGGAACAGGCCGCGGATACGCCCGTCGATCATGGCGGGGAAGCACTCGGTGGCCTTCAGGCCCGCCGCCTGGTTCAACTCGACGCCCCATGCGGCCTCGAACTTCGCGCGCATCTCGGGGTTGGCCACCTTCTGATAGCCCGTGAAGTCCGCCGGGCCCGCGCCCATGTCGCATGCACCCTGCACGTTGTTCTGACCGCGCAGCGGGTTGATGCCGCAGCCGGGACGGCCCAGCTTGCCCGAAGCCAGCGCCAGGTTCGACAGCGCCATAACGCCCTCGGTGCCCGTGGAGTGCTCCACCACGCCCAGGCAATAGACGATGGGGGCGCGCTCGGCCGTCGCGTACATCTCGGCGGCCGCCTCCAGGTCGCGCGCGTCGATGCCGCAGATCTCGGCCACGCGCTCGGGAATGTAGTCTGCCACCATGGCGGCAAGCTCGTCGAAGCCCTCGGTGCGGCCTTCCACGAACTCGCGGTCCACCAGGCCCTTCCGTATCAGCACGTTCACCATGCCGTTCGCGAACGCCACGTTCGTGCCGGGGCGCAGCTTCAGGTGGATATCGGCTTTCTTCGCCAGCCCGATCTCGCGCGGGTCCACCACGATCAGCTTCGCGCCGCGCTCGACCGCCTGTCGCAGGCGCATGCCCATGACCGGGTGCGCCTCTTCCGGATTGCTGCCCACCAGCAGGATGACCTGCGAATCCTCGCACACATCCTTGATGGAGTTCGTCATTGCGCCCGAACCAAGTGTAGTTGCCAGACCGGCAACGGTGGGGGCGTGTCAAACACGTGCGCAGTTATCGACATTGGGGCTGTCGAATGCGCACCTCGCCATCTTCTGGAAGAGATAGATATCCTCGTTGGTGGAGCGCGAGCACGCGAAGGCCGCGATGCTCTCGCCGCCGTGCTCCTCCTTGAGCTCGGAGAACCTACGCGCCACCAGGTCGAGCGCCGTATCCCAATCGGCGGGCTCGAACTCGCCGGTCTCGGGGTTTTTCACCAGCGGGGTGGTGATGCGGTCGGGGGAGTTCACGAAGTCGAAGCTGCCGGAACGGCCCTTCACGCACAGCAGGCCGTCGTTGGACGGGCCGTCGGCGGCCTGCACGTCCACGATCTGGTCGCCCTTCACCACCAGGTCGAGCTGACAGCCAACGCCGCAGTGCGGGCAGGTGGTGCGAACGGCATGGGTATCCCATTCGTGGTACAGCCCGCGGCGCTTCTCCACCAGGGCGCCCGTCGGGCACGCCTGCGCGCAGTTGCCGCAGCTCTCGCAGATGGTGGCGTCCCAGTTCGGCCCGAACGGCGCGCGGATGGTGGTGCGCACGCCGCGCTTGCCCATTTGCAGCACGTGGTTGCCGGCCGCGTTGTTGCACGCGCCCACGCAGCGCTGGCAGGCGATGCACAGGTTGGGGTCGAAGCGCAAAAACGGGTTGGAATCCAGCACCGGCTTGCGCGTTTGCGCAACGGGGAAGGTGGGGTGCGAGACGCCCACCTCGCGCGCCACGGCCTGCAGCTCGCAGGCGCCGTTCTTCACGCAGCTGAAGCAGTAGTCGGTCGAATCAAGGCCGTGGTTGGAGATCAGCAGGTCAACGGCCATGCGGCGATACTTCAGCACGCGCTCGGTGGCCGTTTGCACCCGCATGCCGTCAACCACGCGCGTGGTGCACGCGGGCACGGGGGCGTCCTGCCCCTCGACGTCGACCACGCACACGCGGCACGACCCGATGGTGCTGCGCTCGGCCAGGTAGCACAGCGTGGGGATGTGGATGCCGGCCTCGCGGGCGGCTTCCAAAACGGTCTGGCCCTCGCGCGCCTCGAGCGCGCGGCCGTCGATGGTGATGTTAAGCATACTGGATACGCCCCCCTTCGCAGGCGCCGGCGCCGAAGTGGTCGCAGCGCAGGCAGCGGCCGCATTCCTGCATGGCTTCCTCCGTGCTCATGGGAACCTCGACGGCATCGAAATCGTTCTTGCGCTCGCGCGCGGGGCGCTCAAGCACCTCCACGCGGCCGTACGCCGCGCGGTCATTGGGCTGGGCCGGCGGAACCACCACGCCGCAGTCGAGCGTGTGATTGAAGCCCAGCATATGGTCGATGTTGCGCGCGGCAACCTTGCCGGCGGCGATGGCCTTGATGGCCGACGCCGGGCCGGTTTGGCAGTCGCCGCCCACGAACACGTTCGCGCCCGCGGAGGCATCGGCGCCGCGGGCGGCAAGCGCCTCGGCGTCCATCTGCGCATGCAGCCGCTCGTCCGCCTTGAACTCGCCCCATTCGGCCGCCATGCCGAACTCCTCGAACGGCGCGGACACGATGTTCTGCCCCACGGCGATCAAGATGACGTCGGCAGGGATGCGCATCTGCGGCTTGTCGGCGGCGACCGGCGCGGGACGGCCGCGCTTGACCGGGCCGATCATCTGAGGGTTCGTCAGCAGCGCGCAGCAGCGGCCCTGTTCGTCCTTCTCGATGGCGGCCGGCGCCTGCAGCGTGATCATCTCCACGCCCTCGGCGATGGCCGACTCGATCTCGGCCGGCAGCGCCGTCATGTCGGAGATGCGGCGGCGATACACCACCGACACCTCCTCGGCGCCGGCGCGCACCGCCGTGCGGCAGCAGTCCATGGCGACGTTGCCGCCGCCGATGACGGCCACCTTCTTGCCCGTGAAGTCGGGATAATCGCCGTCGCCGATGCGTCCGAGCAGGTCAACGGCCGAAAACACGCCTTCGGCATCCGTACCGTCGATGCGCAGGCCCTTACCGGTTTGCGCGCCGATGGCCACGTACACGGCGTCGTAATCCGCGGAAAGCTGCGCCATGCGCTCGGCGTCCACGGGGCTTTCGGTATGCACGGCGATGCCGCCCACGGCCAGGATGCCGCGAATATCCTCGTCCAGGCGCTCGCGCGGGAAGCGGTACGCGGGGATGCCGTAACGGATCATGCCGCCCAGCTGCTTGCGCTCCTCGAACACGTCCACGTCGTGGCCCATCAGGGCGGCGAAGTACGCGCAGGTCAAACCGGACGGTCCACCGCCCACGACCGCCACGCGGCGGCCGGTTGCGGGCAGACGCTTCGGCACGGGCACCTGGTCGGCGCGCGCGTGCTCGCAGGCGAACTCCTTGATGCCGCGGATGTTGAGCGGCGCGTCGATGAGCGTGCGGCGGCAACGCTGCTCGCAGGGATGCTCGCACACCAGGCCGCACGCGGTGGGGAACGGGTTGTCCTTGCGGATCATCTGCACGGCGCCGGCGTAATCGCCTTGCGCCACCAGCGCGATGTAGGCGGGCACGTTCACATGCGCCGGGCAGAACGTCTCGCACGGCACCGACTGGCCCACGCTGCGCTGGCATTCATGCTTGCTCACGTGGCTTTCAACCTCGGCGGCGAAGGCATCCAGGCCTTCCAGCAGGGCGTTCGCCGACTCGTAGCCGATGGCGCAATCCGACGTGTCGCGCACCATCTCGGCCAGCGCGCGCATGCGCTCGACCTCGGCGGCGTCGGCCTGGCAATCCACCAGATGGCGCAGCATGCTTGCCAGCTGGGGCAGGCCGTCGCGGCACGGCACGCATTTGCCGCACGTTTGCAGCGCGCCCTCCTCGAGCAGCGTCAGCTGCTGCGCCAGAGGGCACATGCCCGGCGGCATGGCGTCGACGCGACGCTTCTGCCGGTCCAGGAACCCGCCGATGCGGGCATCGTCCGCCGAAGCGGGCGCAATGGACAATCTCGTCATTTCTCCCCCGTTTCGCCTGCTTATGCAGGCTTGCAACGCTTGCATGGGGACGGCAATGGCACAAGCCGCCCCATCGTACTCCTAATGTTTTGATACTTGCGCAGTATCCTATGACATAAGGCGAAGGCTCAGGTTTCGGTCTTGTTAACCCTCCGAACGAACACAAGCCGCAAAGCGAAAAAAACCGCCGCCCGAAGCGCAAGCCGAAAACGGCGAACGCTCCAAGCGACGGCCCTTAAAACCCGCCGGACGCATCAACCGGACACTTCGGGGACGTAGCATTATCTGTCAGGAGCCAGCCCCGAAAAGCCCAAGCGCCTCGAACGCGCAGCGTTACCTGCCCGAGCAATCCGAACGCTTCAGATGCGCAGCATCAATCGCCCGAAAAGCACGCATCTCAGACGCATGGCCCCACGCGCCCGGGGCCTCCGCCCCACGCGGGCCCGCGCCCCTTCCGCGCAAAACCCGCCTTACAGCGCGGCCTTGATGGCGCGAGACAGGTCCTCAAAGGTCTCGTACGCGGGGATCTCCGGATGCTCGGCCTTGATGGTGACGGTGCTGCGGAACAGGAAACCCGCCTTCGACGCCTTGATCATGCCCAGGTCGTTGTAGCTGTCGCCCGAGGCGATGGTCTCGAAACCGCAGGAATGCAGCGCGCGGACCGTGGTCAGCTTCGTCTGATCGCAGCGCATGCGGTAGCCGGTGATGGTGCCGTCGTCAGCGACTTCCAGCGTGTTGCAGAAGATGGTCGGCCAGCCGAGCTTCTCCATGATGGGCTGGGCGAACTGCTCGAACGTGTCGCTGATGATGATCACCTGGGCCTGCGCGCGCATGTCGTCCAGGAACTCCTTGGCGCCCGGAACGGGCTGGATGTCGGCGATGACCTCCTGGATCTGCGGCAGGCCCATGCCGTGACGGCGCAGCACGTCCAGGCGGAACTTCATGAGTTTGTCGTAGTCGGGCTCATCGCGCGTGGTGCGCATAAGGTCGGGGATTCCGGCCTTCTCCGCGAACGCGACCCAGATCTCCGGTGCCAGCACGCCTTCCAGGTCCAGACATACGATATTCATTCCCATGAGGGTTCCTTTCACGTTGTCGTTGCTTTCGCAAGCCTTCTATGCGCATAAGCATAGGCTAGCTCGCCGGCGTGCCCACCCACGTTCCGGCCAGTGCCGCGAGCGAAAGGGGAAACGGCACCCGATAAGGCAATCGCGTCGCTGACAGATAACGCTACGTCCCCAAAGCGTCAGGCTTATGACGAAACGCCGGCAACCCGCGGCGTTGCGCTATCATCGGCTCATCCGTTCGATATGGAAGGGGACCGATGGCGCGGTTGTTCATTGTCGAGGACGATGCCTCCTTGCGGGAGAATCTTGTGCGCATGCTCAAACTCAAGGGGCACGAATGCCTTTGCTGCGGGTCGTTCGCGAACGCCGCGGGCGAGGCTTTGACCGCATGCCCCGATTGCGTCCTACTCGATCTTTCGCTCCCCGGCGCGTACGGCCACGAGGTCTGCCGCTCCATCCGCCAGGAAAGCAACGTCCCCATCATCGTCCTGACCTCCTCCGATAGCGAGTTCGACGAGGTCATGAGCATGAACGTCGGTGCGGATGACTACGTGGTCAAGCCGTATCGCCCCGCCGCGCTGCTTGCCCGCATCGACCGCGCGCTTGCGCGCAGCGGCTCTGCCGATTCGGCGCGCAGGCAGCTGGAACGTGACGGCGTTTTGCTCGACCCCGTGCGGGCCGAGGTGTCGTATCGCGGCAAAATCGTCGAGCTGTCGCGCAACGAGCTGCTGATCTTGCGCATCCTCATGGAGAATGCAGGCTCCATCATCTCGCGCAGCGAGCTCATGGACGAGCTGTGGCAAACCGACGAGTTCGTCGACGACAACACGCTCACGGTGAACGTGAACCGCCTGCGCCGCAGTTTGCAGTCCGTAGGCATCCCCGACGATTTCATCACCACCCGCCGCGGCCTGGGCTACGTGGTCCGATGAGCAGCTCGGTTCGAGAAAACGCTGCGGCCACGCCGACTGCTGGGTCGACGGCCCGCAGCGCGCCTACTCCTTCGGCGCGCACCTCCGATCGCACGCCGGGTTCGCGATCGGCGCGGTCGCCCTGGTTGCCGTTACCGCAGGCATCATGGCCGTCACCGGCTCGAACGCTTCCGCGATCGCGCTCGTTTCCTTCTGCGAAGCGGCGTTCGCTTGCGTTGCGCTTGCCGCGGGGTTTTTGCGAGATCGCGAGTTCTACCAGCAGCTGGACCTGTTCTGCGACTCGCCCGAAAACGCACGCTGCCTCTCATCGATCCTGGACGAGCCGCACACGCTCGAAGGCTCCATCGCCTACCGTGCGCTTGCCGTGCAGGGAAAAGCCGCCTCCGACGAGCTAGCCGCACGATCACGCGACATGAAGGAGTACCGCAACTACATCGAGCTGTGGGTGCATGAAACCAAAACGCCCATTGCGTCGGCGCAGCTAGCGTTGGCAAGCCTTCATGGGCCCGAGGTCGGCAAGGTCCGCGGCGACCTCGATCGCATCGAATCGCGCGTTGAGCAGGCGCTTTACTACGCACGCTCGGCAACCTTAAGCGAGGACTTCTCCATCGAGGAGCTCAACCTTGCGGCCCTCGCGCGCAAAGCGTGCCGCCAACGGTCCCGCACGCTCATCGGCGCAGGGGTCTCGCTCGAGTTCGCCATCGACGAGGCGCTCGAAGTGCTTGCCGATGCGAAATGGACCGACTTCATCATCGGCCAGGTCCTGGAGAACTCGGCGAAGTACGGGGCGAAGACCGTCCGGTTCGAAGGCACGGCAAAGGATGCGGGCACGAAAGACGGCTGCATCGAGCTGCTGATCGCAGACGATGGCGACGGCATCCCCGCTGCCGACGTGCCGCGCGTGTTCGACCGTGGCTTCACGGGAAGCCGGGGCCGCACGCATCACAAGGCAACGGGCATGGGGCTGCACCTAGCCGCCGTTGCCTGCGAAAGAATGGGCCTTGGCCTGCGCATTTCCTCAGAAGAGGGGACGGGCACCACCGTCGCGCTGACCTTCCCCCTCGACCGCACGCGCATGGATCTGGCGGGATCCTAGCCGGCGCCCATTGCAAACCGCGATCCGCCCGCGCACTGCCCGTCGGCGCCTACGGCGACGAACCTTACAGAATCGTAAGTTTGCGGTAAGGCCCTTCGATGGCTCCATTTTCGCGAGCGCCGCATCATGGGGATATACCGAACCGAAGAGAAAGGAATCCCCATGACCATGGTTACCGCAACCCCTCCGGCAAGCATTGCGAACGCGGGCACATCCGACAACCGCAACGTCTTGCTTTCCGTGCGCGATGTTCAGAAGGTGTACGGATCGCGTGAGGCCATTACGCGAGCGCTCGATGATGTGTCATTCGATATCTGCGAAGGCGAGTTCGTTGGCGTGATGGGCCCATCGGGCTCGGGCAAGAGCACGCTTTTGAACTGCATCTCCACCATCGACACCGTGACCAGCGGGAACATCATCTTGAGCGGGCTCGACATCACGCAGCTGCGCAGCCGTCAGCTCTCCAAGTTCCGCCGCGACGACCTGGGCTTCATCTTCCAGGACGCGAACCTGCTGGACACCCTGACCGGTTTCGAGAACATCGCCCTGGCCCTTACCATCAAGGGAGAGAAAGCCGATGCCGTCCGCGCGAAGGTCGATAGCACCGCGAACATGCTCGGCGTGACGGACGTCCTGCAGAAATACCCGCGCCAGATGTCGGGCGGCCAGCGCCAACGCGTTGCCGCGGCGCGCGCCATCGTCGCCGACCCGAAGCTGGTTTTGGCCGACGAGCCCACCGGTGCGCTCGATTCGCGCAACGCCGCAGTCCTCCTTGAAACCCTCGAGGTATTGAACGCAAAGCTGCATGCCACCATCATGATGGTCACGCACGATGCGGTCGCGGCCTCCTACGCCGATCGCATCCTGTTCATCAAGGACGGCAAGCTGTTCAACGAGCTGCGCCGCGGCGATGACGTCCGAACCAATTTCTACCAGCGCATCCTCGAGGTCCAGGCGTTCCTTTCCGGCAAGCAGGGCGACTCTCCCGCGGTCGGCTTCGCACCCTCGCACGCCGCCGAGCCGCACAACTAGGCGGTGTCCATCATGTTGATGAAACTTGCCTTGCGCAACGTGCGCCGCAGCATGCGTGACTATGCTGTGTATTTCGTTACCCTGACTTTGGGCGTGGCGGTGTTCTACGCCTTCAACGCCATCGAGGACTCGCGCGTGCTGTTCGAGGCCCAGGAAGGCGCCGCGAACGTATTCCTATCATCCGGTGCGAGCATTTTCGACATCCTCTCGCAAGTCATGACCTATTTCAGCGTCGTCGTCGCCGTGGTTTTGGGCTTTTTGGTCCTGTACGCCAACCGGTTCGTTGTTCGGGCGCGCAAAAAAGAATTCGGCACATACCTGCTGCTGGGCATGAGCCCTCGTCAGGTTTCCTCGGTGGTGCTGATGGAAACGCTGATCGTCGGCGTGATCGCGCTGCTGGTAGGCCTTGGGCTGGGCTTTTTGATCTCGCAGGCGATCGCCTTTGCCACGGCGGGCCTCATCGGTGTGGCCATCAGCGACTACCATCTGCTGTTCAGTGCCCGCTCCGCCGAGCTGACCCTGGGATGCTTCGCGCTCATCTTCGTTGTGGTCGCCCTGTTCAACGCCGTGCAGATTTCGCGCTGCAAGCTTGCCACGCTGCTTTCGGCCAACTCCCGCAACGAGCGCATGCCCGTGCGCAACCCCATCGTCTGCCTCATCGTATTCGTGCTGTCGTGCCTGATTCTGGCGAAGGCGTATGCCGAGCTCAACGTCGACGGCCTCGTGTACTTCGGCGAACACTTCCGCACCGCAACTGCGCTGATGCTCATCGGCACGCTGGGCCTGTTCTGGTCGGCATCGGGGTTCTTCATCCTGCTGATCCAGCGTTTGCGGGGCGTGTACTTCAAGGGTCTCGCCATGTTCACCATGCGCCAGATCGCGACGAAGGTGAACACTGCGTTCGTGTCGCTGTGGTCCGTGAGCATCCTTCTGTTCTTCAGCATCGTCGTGTTCTCGACAGGCTTCAGCTTGGCGTCGCTGTTCTCCGATCAACTGGAAGAGAACACCCAGTTCGACGCATCCATCCGCGCGAGCCTGATGTCACTTGACATCTCCGACATGGAGGCGGTGCCAGCCGAGCAGTACGGCGGAGAAGAGGAGAAGGCAGCCGCGATCGAGGAAACCGAAGCCCAGCGCGACGAGATTTCCCACCTGTGGCAGGCGAGCGACGGCTCCACTGCTGCGTATCTCAAGTCGCTCATCCCCGATTGGGACGAGCGCGTGACCGGCTCCGCCCAGGTGGACACGTGGCTTGCGAACGATTTGACAAACAAGCAGCTTACCGATGCGTGCGGCTTCACGCTTGCACAGATCGGCTCCGACGATAACTCCAGCATGGCCGACGAGGGCGTGCAGTACGTTTCGT
>OLNL01001625.1_pt1 | contig 19809 bp, 19 predicted proteins | sample 1672181 | NCBI WGS metagenome assembly OLNL01 (sample SAMEA3136656, study PRJEB25190) | human gut metagenome | biome: human gut; feature: human-associated habitat; material: faeces | place: Austria | collected 2013
GCGGCTCACGGGCGATGGTATCCAGCATGTGGCCGTCGCAGTAGTTCAGCCAGACGGCCTTGGCAATGTCGATATGGCACTGCAGCGTCCAGGTGTAGAACCGCTTTTCGTCCTCGGTCAGCTCGCCCAGCGGGTAGGTGCGGGTGATGTCGGTGGTGCCGTCCATGTAGGTCGCGCCGCTGTCCACCAGCAAAAAGCCCTTCTTTTCGAGCTTGGCGTGGTCTTCCTCGGTGGCATGGTAGTGCATCATGGCCGCGTTGCCGCCGTAGGCTGCAATGGTGCCGAAGCTCTCCACGATGAACTTGTCCTGTGCCGAGCGGTACTTGTGGAGGATCTCGTCCACGGTCAGCTCCGTCAGCTCTTCGCCTGCGGCCAGACGCTCTTCCAGCTCCTTCTGGAACCGCACCATGGCCACGGCATCGCGCAGATGGGTCTCACGGTTGTGGTTCAGCTCGGTCTCGTTCTTGACGCCCTTCATCGGCAGCAGGGGGTCGGCCTCATCCTTGACGGTCAGGACCGGGTTGTTGCGCAGGGTCTCATAGACCGCATAGTTGACGGAAGCCGGGTCGGCCAGAACGGTCTGGGCCTCGGTCTCTGCAGCCAGGAAGGTGAGGACGTCGTCATATTCGGCGATCTCGACGCCGTTCTCCTTCAGCTCGGCAGCGGCCTCCGCGCCCAGACGACGGGTGTTGATGAAGAGGACGGCACGGTCCCCGGTCACATAGCAGTAGGCCATGGCGTAGGGAGTGCACTGGATGTCCATCGCGCGGAGATTCAGCAGCCAGGCCAGGTTGTCCAGCTTGCCCACCAACTGGGCCGTGCAGCCCAGCTCTTTGAGCTTGGCCCGCAGCTGCTCCAGCTTCTCGGCGGGGGCAAAGCCCGCATACTCCTTGCTCAGGAGCCAGGCCGGGGTCTCCGGCAGGGCAGGGCGGCCCTCGGTCCACAGCTCATCTTCCAGATTCAGGGTCTTGATGGTGCCGTGCTTGGCGTCCAGCGCTTTCTGTACGCTGCGCACCAGCTGGCAGGAAGCGGTCAGGCCGCACAGGCCCAGCACACCGCCTTCCGGCAGGGCATCGGCGCAGTACTGCTCCACGGTCGGCACACCCGGCTCGCCCATCCGTTCCAGCTCGATCTCGGTGCCCGCGATCTCCTTTTCGGCCTGCACAAAATAGCGGCCGTCGGCCCACAGGGCGCTCTTGTCTCTGGTCACGACGAAGTTCGAGTTCTCGCCGTGGAAGCCGGAGAAATAGGTCAGGGAGGTGTAGTGGTCGGGCAGATACTCGCTGGAGTGCGGGTCGCCCACCGGGATGAGGTAGAGGTCCACGCCATTGGCGTCCATGGCGGCGCGCAGCGCAGCCAGACGCTCAGGGACTGTATTCATGCTCATGATAAAAGCCTTCTTTCTTGCACTTGCCGGAAAAACGTCCGGCGGCGGTTCTCGCTGGCTCCTATTGTATCATTCCGGCGCGCGGATTGCAATTGCCCCGGCCGTTTTACTCCAACGGGGTGAAACGGTGCTTATTCGTCCTCCGTCTTTGATTTCAGATCCAGCTCCGGCATCAGCTCCTCGCTGATGATGGTGAGCATCTGTTCCATTTTGTCCACGTCCTCGGCGGGGAAGCGCTCCCGCACACGCTCGACCACGGTGTGCAGGTAGGAATAGCTGATGTTGTAATACTCGAAATACTTCTGGGTGGGGCGCAGGTGGTACTCGCGCCGGTCCTTGGCGGACTGGATCTTTTCCACGTAGCCCTTGCGCATCAGGCTGCCGATCTTATACGCTGCGTTGGGGGTAGAGATCTTCATCATCCGCGAGAACTCCGCAATGGTTGGCTCGCCCATGGCCATGATGCCCTCCATGCAGAAGGACTCCACCGTGGTCAGGGTCGCCTCGCGGGTGGCAAAGCGCTGAAACACGTTCTGATAGAAGTGCAGCTTGAATTTTGTGTAAACGTCGTTGAATGCTTTTTCCAGCATGGTACGGCTCCTTCCGATTGCTCAATTTCCTTTAGTATACCATGTTTTTTCCCAGAAGCAACGGAATTTTTCCGTTTTGAAACAAAGGGCCCCCCAGCCCATGCAGGCCGGGAGGTCCTTTGCATTAAGGGGGACGCTCACTGCGTCGGGGATGTTCAGGTGGTGCCGAGGAGCTTTTTGAGCCGGAGCCATGCGCCGAAGACGTCCATCTTGGTGACATAATGGTCCGGGTCAAAGAAGGACGCATCCTTCTTGTCGGCCGCGTCCATCAGGCCGTTCTGGACCGCCCAGCGGGTGGCCTTTTGCAGCTCGATCTCTTCGGTGGGGATATCGCCGTAAAGGGTGGGCAGAGCCACCTCCGGTTTGCCTGCGGTCTCCCACAGGAGCAGCGCCAGCGCACGGCGGTCGGTCGGCACCGGCACACCCTGGGGCAGCGCATTGGCGAGGTAGAGGTCTACGCCCAGGCTCACGCCCTGCCACACCACGATGCCTGCGGCTGCGCCGCCCACCGCGATGGTCGCCGCCGTTGCCAGCGGAGAGGGCGCTGCGTCCTCGATGATCTCCGCCGAGCGGTACTGCGCCCGGATGGTCACATCTTCGGCAGGCATCTGGAAGGTCATGGCCTCGGCCCGGTAATCGACGTTGATATCGCCGCTGAGCTTGCTCGACGAAATGCTCCACAGGTCAAACGTCATGCCGTCCGGAATGTCGCTCTGGTCCAGCACCACGGTCAGGGTGTCGTTCTCCTTGGCGGAAACGGACGTCTTGCCGTCGATCGTGCCGCCGATGACGGTCACGGTGTAGGTGGTGGGTTCCGGCTCCGGTTCAGGTTCCGTCTTGGTGATGGGCTCGCCGTTCAGCGTACCGCTGCCGGTGATGCTCTCGCTGACTGTGCCGCTGCCGGTCACAGCACCGTTGAATACGCCGCCGTTGATGGTGCCGTTGTTCTCGACTGCACCGTGGAAGGTGCCGTTCTCGATGGTGCCATTATTCTCGACTGCATCGTTGAACGTACCATTCTCGATGCGGCCCATGGTCGTGTTGTCGACCGAGCTGTTGAAGGTGCCGCTGTTGATGACGCTGTTATTTTCGACTTTGACGTGGAAGGTACCGTCGTTGATGGTGCAGTTGTTCTTGACAGCATCGTTGAACGTGCCGTTTTCGATCATGCCGTTGTTCTCGACAGCGCCGTAGAAGGTGCCATTCACGATGCGGCCCGGTGCCCTATTGTCGACCTCACCGTGGAAGGTGCCGCCCAGAATGCCGCTGTTGTTGAACACTTTGCCGTTGAACTCGCCGCCCGTGATGGCCGTCGGCTTGCCCACAAAGACGTTGCACTCCACCGCCGAACCATCTCCGATGGTGCTGAAATCGAACAGCCCGCCGGTCTGGTTGCTGCCCGTCAGAAGCAGCATGTCGCCATTGGTCGGGTCATTGGGGATGTACTCCCAGCCGTCGCCCTTGCAGGGGATGGTGCCGCCGTTGGAATCCTTCGGCCAGCCATTCTCCATGACGAGGTCTGTGCTGGTGATCGCTTTGTTCAGCACCACGTCATCGTCCGGCATGGTGAAGGTCACGGTCTTCTTGTCGCTGCCGTAGCTGCTGTTGCAGTTGCCCGCGCCGATGGGCTGGCCGTTCAGGCTGAAAATCTCGGTATCGGCAGTGATGGTCACGGTGGTGCCCGCATAGGAGTAGAGGTCCCATGCCGTGCCGGTCGTCACGGCTCCCGTCGTTTCATCCACGTTCCGCGGGTCTTCGCCGTTCACTTTGAGCAGACTGCCATCCGTTACGGTGACGTGGCGGGCATCGGTCAGCGCCGTATTGCCGTTGAACACGCCGCCAGTCACGTTGCCGGAGTTCTTAGACAGGCCCGCCGCGAAAATGCCGCCGGTGATGGTGCCTTTGTTTTCCACTATTCCATCGAAGGTGCCGCTAAAGATCGTTCCGCCGATGTGGTTTTTCACTGTTGCACTGAAGGTGCCGCCGGTAATTTCTGCACTCGGTTGAATGTAAATCGCGCACTGCACAGCCGGAGCGAACTGCGTTCCTGCACTGATGTTTTGGGGATGGGTGGAACTGAAATCATACGTTCCATACTTCAGAATCAGTATGCCGCTACTGTCGTACTCCCAGCCGTCGCCCCAGCAGGGGGTTTTGCCGCCGTTGGAAGCCTCCGGGTAGCCGTCCTTCATGACGAAGTCGCCGTAGTTGATCTCCTCGTTCAGCACCACATTCTTGTCCGGCATGGTGAATTTCACGGTCGTCCTGTCGTTTGGTTTGGGGTAGCTGCTGTTGTAGTCCGTGCCGATGGGCTTGCCGTTCAGGCTGAAAATCTCGGTGTCGGCAGTGATGGTCACTTCATTCGTCGTGGCATTGCTGGTCACGACGACGTAGGGCTTCCAATCCGCAGACACACCGTTGACTTCCGTGATCTTGGCACCGAAGTAGGCCGCATCCCAGGTGATGTTGTAGTCACCTGTTACCCCGTTCAGGTTTGCGTCCCCATTGAATATGCCGCCGGTGATGGTGCCGTTGTTTATCACCATGCCCTTGCTCTGGAACGTGCCGCCAGAGATCTTTCCGCCGGTGTAGTTATTCACTGTTGTACTGAAGGTGCCGTCGGTAATTTCCGCACCCGATTGAATCTCAATCGCGCACTGCACAGCCGGAGCGGGCTTCGTTCCTGCACTGGTGTTTTGGGGATGGGTGAAACTGAAATCAAATTCCCTACTCATACCCTTCAGAGTCAGTGTCTTGGTGTTTTTATCGTAACTCCAGCCGTTGCCATCGCAGTCGGCAGTGCCGCCGTTGGAATCCTTCGGGAAGCCGCCCTCCATGACGAGGTCTTGGTTGGAGCCTTCTGCAAAAGCCCCCAGGGGGAGCACGGAGAGCACCATGCTCAGTGCCAGGATCAGGCTGAGAATGCGTTTTTTCATTGGGGTCGTCCTCCTCTTCTGCCAAAGGCCGCACGGTCGTTCGTTTCTGGGTCCATCATACCAGAAAAACAGCCGGAAGGAAAGCAAAGCTGCGTGAAACGCCCTGAAAACTGCGCGAATGACGATTTTTGCCCCCTTGACAGGGCCAAAAACGCCGGTTGGGTCAGTCTGCCCTGGCCGTTCGCAGCCGGATGACGTTCAGCACCACCAGCTCCAGCACGATGGCCACGGCCAGCAGCACCAGCGAGGTGAGCAGGCTGGCGCTGGCGCCCAGGAACATCTGGCTCAGGCCGGTGACGACATAGCACACCGCCGAGATGGCCGCCGCCGTGATGGCATAGGGCAGCTGGGTGGACACATGGTTCACATGGCTGCAATGCGCACCGGCGGACGCCATGATGGAAGTGTCCGAGATGGGGGAGCAGTGGTCGCCGCACACCGCGCCGGACAGGCAGGCCGCAATGGAGATGACCAGCATCTCCCCCTGCGGGAACGCATGGCAGACGATGGGGATGAGGATGGAGAAGGTGCCCCAGGACGTGCCGGTGGCAAAGGCCAGGAACACCGCCACCAGAAAGATGATGGTCGGCAGCAGATATTGCAGCGCAGCCGCCGAGCCGTTGAGCAGGTTGGCCACGTAATACTTGGCACCCAGCAGGTTGGTCATGCCGGAAAGGGTCCACGCCAGCGTCAGGATGAGCATGGGGCTGACCATGGCCTTGAAGCCCTCCGGGATGCAGGCCGCGAAGTCCTGAAAGGTCATCACGCCGCGCACCCGGTAGAACACGAAGGTGAACAGCAGCGCGATGCTGCTGCCCAGCACCAGGCCCGCCGAGGCGTTGCAGTCGGAGAAGGCGGTGATGAAGTCCACGCCTTCAAAGAAGCCGCCGGTGTAGATGAGGCCGAAGATGCAGGCCGCAATGAGCACCAGCACCGGCAAAATCAGGTCGATGACATGGCCGCAGGCTGCGGTGCCGTCGTCCACATCGTCGCCGTAGGGGCGGTCTTCGGTGGTGAAGAGGTCGCCCTTCAGCGCGTTGTCCTCGTTGAGCTTCATGGGGCCGTAGTCGGTGCCCGTGAAGATGAGGAAGAGGATCATGATGAGGGTCAGCAGGGCGTAGTAGTTATACGGAATGGTGCGCAGGAACATGGTAAAGCCGTTGATGCCCGAACCTTCCGGCACCGAGGAGGTGACGGCCGCCGCCCAGCTGGACACCGGCGCGATGATGCAGACCGGGGCCGCCGTGGCGTCGATGAGGTAGGCCAGCTTTGCGCGGGAGACCTTCTGCCGGTCGGTCACAGGCCGCATGACGGAGCCTACGGTCAGGCAGTTGAAGTAGTCGTCCACAAAGATGAGCACACCCAGAACAAGGGTCATGAACTGCGCCCCCGCGCGGGTGTGGATGTGGGTGGACGCCCAGCGGCCAAAGGCCGCGCTGCCGCCCGCCTTGTTCATCAGGGCCACCAGGATGCCCAGCATGACCAGAAAGACCAAGATGCCCACATTGCTGGAGTCGGACAGCTTGGCGACCATGCCGCCGTCTTCGTTGAAGAACAGGGTGTTCAGGGCCAGTTCCAGGTTGCCGTTGGCAAAGAGCAGCGCACCCGTCGCGATGCCCACCAGCAGCGAGGTGTAGACCTCCTTGGTGTTCAGTGCCAGCACGATGGCCACCACCGGCGGCAGCAGGGAGAGCGCCGTGCTGTACACGGCGCAGGTGTAGGTAGACGGGTCGGCAATGGTGCCGGGTGTTGCCGCCGTGCACCACAGCAGCAGAGCGAACACCAGCACGGCGCCCGCCCACGAAAGATTGACTTTTTTCATAAGATCTGATTCCTCTTTTGATTTTTTGCCTCAGCGCGGGGCAGACTATCCCCAACCAGACAGGGAAGGGGGTGTTTGCCGCGCCGGATTATAAAGCGCTGTACTTTGAACTGTTCCGCGCCAGCGAACAGGCCGCCCGCCTCCTCCACGAGGCCCAGCAGCGGGCCGAAGAACAGGTGATGGCGGAGGATGAACCGCCGCTGCGGTTGGAAGAACCGCTCCGTCCCCACTCAAGGGAGGCCAAAGCCTCTCCTACAAAGAGAGGTGTCACCGAAGGTGACTGAGAGGGTTCACCCCTTCTTGCTCTCCGCCTTCGCCGCGAACTTCGCGTCATTGACGACGAAACGCTCATGCACGCCGCCGCCCACGGGGCCTTTTTCGTCGTGCAGCGAGACCTTGAACACCAGCTTCCGGCCTTCCACGGCGGTCAGCTCGCTCTCACAGGTCACGGTCATGCCCACGGGGGTGGGGGCGGTGTGTTCCAGTTCCAGCTTCGTGCCCACCGAGCCGCAGCCCTCGTCCAGCTCGGACGCGACGCTCATCCAGCAGGTCTTTTCGGCCAGTGCCACCAGTGCGGGCGTTGCGAACACGTCCAGTGTGCCGCTGCCCATGGTCTTTGCGGTGTTTTCGTTCGTCACGAGCTGGCTCTGCTCGCCGTGAATGCCAATAGTCAACATAAAAAAACTTCCTTTCCAGAATCGCCTTGCGGCAGTAAATTTCCGATCTCCTGATAGGATACCACATTTTCCGCGTCGATGCACCTGTTTTTGGTGGATTTCTGCATTTTCCTCTTTCCTGTCAGCCCAAAACGCGTTATGATAGGGCAAAATGGGGGAGGATACGCCTATGAACGACTTCTGGAAATCCTACGATATCACCGCGCTGGAGTACGGAGTGAATTATCAGTGTTACCCACTGTATGGAAGAATCCATCTCACCGAACTGGCGCTTTCACTGATCTTCATCCTGAGTGCTGCGCTCTGGTACAGGCACAGCGGGCCAAAACAGCGGCGGCGCATCCTGGTGGGGGTCACGGTGCTTCTGCTTCTTGACGAAGCGGCCCTTCTGCTCGGCATGGCCCTGACTGGCCAGTGGAATTGGAGCTATCTCCCGCTCCACCTATGCAGCATCAACGTTTTCGTCTGCCTGTACAACACCCTGTTCGACCAGAACTGGTGCAAAGAGGAGCTTTACGCCCTCTGCATCCCCGGCGCAGCGCTGGCCCTGCTCTGCCCAAGCTGGTTGGATGTGCCTTCATGGTGGACGCTCATCAACTTGCACTCGGTCTCCATCCACGCCCTGCTGGTGCTTTACCCGGTCCTTCTCGTTGTGGGCGGCTACCGCCCCAGCCCCCGCCGGGTGCCGCAGGTACTGGCTTTCCTGTTCGGCACCGCCTTGCCCATCTATTTTCTCAACAAGTCTCTGTACACGAACTTCTATTTCCTGAACAACCCAACCGCCAACGTCATCACCTGTGCCTTCACGAGATTTCTGGGTGAACAGTATTATATACTCGGCTTCCTGCCCGCCATCGCTGCGGCACTGGCGGTGATGTATCTGCCATGGGCAGCAAAAAACTTTACCGAAAATCGACGAAAACATTGACACTTTTTCCGCTTACTTTTTCCACGCTCAAAACGCACCCTTTTTGCAGATTGAAATTGCAGTTTTCTTGCGTATTGGGGTATTTTTTTACAATTTCGAGGTTCTGCTCAAAATCTTTGCAAAAAGCCTTGACAGGGCCTCTTCCGCGTGATACTATGAACACATGAACAAACGTTCACATGAATGTGCCGCGAAAGGAGAAACTGCCATGAACGAACCAAAAGACGTTCTGCCCGCCGCGCAGCCGGGGCCTCTCGTGATGCCGGATGACGAAGTGCTGTATGAGCTGGCCGACCTGTTCCGGGTGTTCGGCGACTCCTCCCGCATCAAGATCCTGTATGCGCTCCACGACAGCGAGCTGTGTGTGCAGGACCTCGCGAATGCGGTGCAGCTGAGCCAGTCTGCGGTGAGCCACCAGCTCCGGGTGCTGAAGGACTCGAAGCTCGTGCGGTTCCGCCGGGACGGAAAGACCGTTTACTACGCACTGGACGATGACCATGTGCGCAGCATCCTCTCCATGGGGATGGACCATATCGAAGAATAACCGAAAGGCAGGTACTTATTATGAAAAAGAGCTACAAGATCGAGGTCGATTGCGCAAACTGCGCCCAGAAGATGGAAGACGCCGCTAACACCGTGGCCGGTGTGGCAAATGCGACCGTCAGCTTCATGACCCAGAAGATGAAGGTGGAGTTCGCAGAGGGCGCAGACCCCCACGACACCATGGTGAACGTTCTGGCCGCCTGCAAAAAGGTCGAGGACGACTGCGAGATCTTTGATATCTGAGAAACGCATCCGATGAGAACGGCTCCTCCTGCGGGGGAGCCGTTTCCTTCCCCGGCGATTTCCTGTTGAAAGAAAAACCAGTTTTCAACACTTTCCACCGGGTTTTCAACAGCTTTTGCGGAAAAGTTTGAAAACAAACGCGAAAAAGTCAGATTTCTTCGGGAAAACCTCGTGGAAAACATGGGGGAAAACGTGGAAAAGTTTCCTTTCCGAGGAAAACCTGTTGAAACCGCCCCCAGCCATCCGTCAAAAGGAGAGTTTCGTATGACCAAAAAGCAGAAAAAGGTGCTGTATCAGATCATCGCGACGGTCATCCTGATCGTGATCCTGAAGCTCCTGCCCGCATTCCCCACCCCGGTGGAGCTGGTGCTCTACCTCATCCCGTACCTCGTGGTGGGCTGGGATGTCCTGCGCAAGGCGCTCAAGGGCATCAAGAACCGCCAGCCGTTTGACGAGTGCTTCCTGATGGCCGTTGCCACCGTGGGCGCGTTCGCGCTGGGCGACTATGTCGAGGGCTGCGCCGTCATCCTCTTTTACCAGATCGGCGAGCTGTTCCAGAGCGTGGCCGTCGGCAAGAGCCGCCAGAGCATCTCCAGCCTGATGGACATCCGCCCCGACTACGCCAACATCGAGGACGCAGACGGCAAGCTGGAACAGGTGGACCCCGATGATGTCGAAGTCGGCACCGTGATCGTGGTCCAGCCCGGCGAACGTGTGCCCATCGACGGCGTGATCGTGGAGGGCACTTCGGCCCTGAACACCGCAGCCCTGACCGGCGAGAGCCTGCCCCGCGATGTGCAGACCGGCGATGAGGTCATCAGCGGCTGTGTGAACATGACCGGCCTGCTCAAGGTGCGTACCACCAAGGAATTTGGCGAGTCCACGGTCTCCAAGATCCTCGACCTCGTGGAAAATTCCAGCATGAAGAAGGCCCGCACCGAGAACTTCATCACCCGTTTTGCCCGCGTGTACACCCCCGCCGTCTGCTACAGCGCACTGGCTCTGGCGTTCATCCCGCCGGTGGTCCTGCTGCTGATGGGCCAGCCCGCCCGCTTCGGCGACTGGGTCTACCGCGCCCTGACCTTCCTCGTCATCTCCTGCCCCTGCGCTCTGGTCATCTCCATCCCGCTGAGCTTCTTCGGCGGCATCGGCGGTGCCAGCGCCTGCGGCATCCTCGTCAAAGGCTCCACCTATCTGGAAGAGCTGGCCCGCACCGGGATCGTGGTCTTTGATAAGACCGGCACCCTGACCCAGGGCACCTTCAAGGTCGTGGGCGTCCACCCCGAACACGGTGTCACCGAAGACGCCCTCGTGGAGGCCGCCGCCCTGGCCGAGAGCTGGTCTAAACACCCCATCTCCCTGAGCATCAAGGCCGCTTACGGCAGGGACATCGACGCCAGCCGCGTCACCGATGTCCAGGAACTGGGCGGCCACGGCGTAACAGCAAAGGTGGACGGCAAAACCGTTGCCGCCGGCAATGCCCGCCTGATGGCAAAACTGGGCCTCACCGCCCCCGAAGTGACCGAGCCGGGCACCCTCGTGCATGTGGCCATCGAGGGGCAGTACGCCGGTTATCTGCTCATCGCGGACGTGGTCAAGCCCCACAGCGCGCAGGCCATCCGGAGCCTGAAGTCCGCAGGCATCCGCAAGACCGTGATGCTGACCGGTGACGCCGAGCCTGTAGCCAGAGCGGTCGCCAATCAGCTGGGTCTGGACGAATACCATGCCGGTCTGCTGCCCGGCGACAAGGTGGACCAGATCGAAACGCTCCTCGCCGCCAAAGGCCCGAAAGAAAACCTCGCCTTCGTGGGCGACGGCATCAACGACGCGCCCGTCCTGTCCCGCGCCGACCTCGGCATCGCCATGGGTGCGCTGGGTTCGGACGCCGCCATTGAGGCTGCGGACATCGTCCTGATGGACGACGACCCGGCCAAGATCGCACTGGCCATGCGCATCGCCCGCCGCACCCTCCGCATCGTCTACGAGAACATCGTCTTCGCGCTGGCCATCAAGTTCGCCTGCCTGGCGCTCGGCGCTCTGGGTCTGGCAAGCATGTGGACCGCCATCTTCGCCGACGTCGGTGTCATGGTGCTGGCCGTCCTCAACGCCACCCGCGCCCTCTACACCAAAGACCTTGCCCGGAAGAACGAACAGTGACCCACAACACACGAACACCCCCGCCGAGAATTTTTCGGCGGGGGTGTTTTTGTGCGCAAAATCTTTTTCCCGAAACAACTTGCAATGCCGGGAGTTTCTGTTATACTACTAATCCAGGAGGTTAGTGGAAATGGATACAGTCAAATCAGATCCTCATTCTTCCGGCGAGGTGTGGCGGGCGCTCCGGGCAGCTGCGCCCCAGACGGTGCCGGTGTTTGCCGGTTACCTCGTGCTGGGCATGGGGTATGGCATCTATGTTCAATCTCTGGGCCTGCCGGTCTGGATGCCCATGCTGATGGGCACCGTCGTCTACGGCGGCTCGCTGGAATTCGTGCTGGCAAGCCTGCTGCTGGGGGCGTTCGCGCCGCTGTCGGCCTTTCTGATGGCCCTGATGATCCAGGCTCGGCACCTGTTCTACGGACTTGCCATGCTGGAGCGCTACAAGGGCTATGGCCTGCGCAGCGTTTACATGATCTACGCCATGAGCGACGAGACCTTTTCCATCACCTGCTCGGCTGAGTCGCCGGAAGGGGTGGACCGGGGCTGGTTCATGTTCTTCATCACCCTGCTGGATCAGCTCTACTGGGTGGCCAGCGCCGGGCTGGGCGCGGTGGTCGGCTCGGTCCTGCCCTTCAGCACAGAGGGCGTGGATTTCGTGATGACGGCCATGTTCGTGGTCATCTTCCTGAACCAGTGGGAAAAAGAAAAGCAGCACGTCAGCGCCCTCATCGGGCTGCTGGTGCCGCTGGTCTGCCTGGTGCTCTTCGGGGCAGGCAGCTTCCTGCTGCCCGCCATGGCCTGCATCCTGGTGCTGCTGGTGGTCCTGCGCAGGCCCATTGAGACCATTGAAGCAAAACACGGCGAAACGGAGGTGCCGAAATGACCGCACTGCAAATGGGCATCACGATCGCGGTGTGCACCGCTGCCACCATGCTCACCCGCTTTCTGCCATTTCTGATCTTCTCCTCCAAGGACCAGCAGCCACCGGAGGTGGTGCGGTATCTGGGCCGCGTTCTACCCGCCGCCATCTTCGGGATGCTCATCGTCTACTGCCTCAAGAGCGTGACGCCCTTTGCGGGCAGCCGCGGCATCCCGGAGGCCCTCGCCATCGCCGTGACCATCGCCCTCCACAAATGGAAGCACCAGACCCTTGTTTCCATCGCCGGCGGCACGGTCTGCTATGTGCTGCTGGTGCAGCTGGTGTTCGTATAAAAAAACACCCTCTCCGTCTCGCATTCGCTCGCCCTTCGGGAGAAATGGCATTGCAAAGCAATGACGGAGAGGGTTCTTATTTTCAATGATAAAACGTATCAAAATTGACCTGCCGATAGAACCGCTGCTGGAGCTGGTCGAAGCTCTCGCAGTTCTGGGCCAGCAGCCACATCACCTTTGTGACGACGGCTTCGATGGTCATGTCGTGGGCTTCCAGGAAGCGGAAACGGTTCCGGACCCGCTTGCCGACCTCGTAAATGCCCACATCGCTGCCCTCGTAGGTGACCTGTGTGGTTAAGATCAGGATCTTGCGGGTCTTGTCGTAATCGCCCAGATTCTCTGCAAAAGCGTCCATGAGCCGCTGCGGGATGCCGCCCACGCCGAAGCTTTCCACAATGACGCAGTCGTATTGTTGAAAAATGGCCGGGATGAGTTCCGGGCCAAGGCCGGGCGTCAGCTTGAGCAGAAAGACCTTGGGGTTCAGCGCCCGGCCAAACTCCACTGGGCCGGTGGGCCAGGGCGAGGGGATATACCGCACCAGCCGGTCGCCCTGCACCAGCGCCAGCGCCGGGAAGTTGACCGACGCAAAGGCATCGTAGCTGATGGTCTTGTTCTTCTTGGCGCGAGTGCCCGCGATGACATGCCCGCCGAACACCACCATCACGCCCCGGCTGCCGGGGTCCAGCGCGCAGATGACGCTGTCGCGCAGGTTTTTCTTCGCATCGGTGATCTCGTTGGAGATGGGCTGCTGCGCACCGGTGAGGATGATCGGCTTGTCCGCATTCTGGATGAGGTAGGACAGCGCCGCCGCCGAATAGGCCAGCGTATCGGTGCCGTGGCAGATGATGAAGCCATCGTAGAGCGCATAATTCTCCTGCACGGCCCGCGCCATCAGCAGCCAGTGTTCGGGGCCGAGGTCTGTGCTGTCGATGCTGCACAGCGCCAGCGTCTCCGGGCCGCACAGCTCGTTCAGTTCCGGCAGATGGGCCAGCAGTTCCTCGCTGGTCAGAACGGGCCGCAGCCCCTGTGCGGTGCGCACACTGGCGATGGTGCCGCCGGTGGTGATAAAAAGCAAACGCTGCTTGGACATGTTCGGTGCCTCCCTGGGTCAAATTCAGTCGATTCAGTATAACACACTCAGCCCCGGATGAAAAGTGTACAGTTTTGAGACCTGGTCACAGATTTTTGCGGGAAAAGGTGTATACTAGAAGAAAAACTTCAGGAGGCTTCCCATGCCCAACATCGTCATCATCGGTTCCGGCCCGGCCGGCGTGTCGGCCGCTCTGTACACGGCCCGCGCAGGGGTCGAAACGACCGTTCTCACCAAAGGGCCCGGCGCACTGGACCGCGCCGCGCACATCCAGAACTACTACGGCTTTGCCGAACCCATCTCCGGTGCCGAACTGGAACGCCGGGGCATCGAAGGGGCCAGAGCGCTGGGGGTGCAGTTCGTTACCACCGAGGCCGTGGGCCTGACTTACACCGACAAACTCACCGTCGAGACGCTGGCGGGCGAGTTCCCCGCCGATGCCGTCATCCTGGCCACCGGCGCTTCCCGCGCCGCACCGAAGATCCCCGGTCTGGCAGAACTGGAAGGCCATGGTGTGAGCTGCTGCGCCACCTGCGACGCCTTTTTCTACCGGGGAAAGGATGTGGCGGTGCTGGGCAGCGGCGAATATGCCCTGCATGAGGTGCAGGCCCTTCTGCCAGTGGTAAGGAGCGTCACCCTCCTGACCAACGGGGCCCCGCTGACGGCACAGTTCCCGCCGGAGGTGACAGTCTGCCCCGAAACGGTGGACGCCATCCTCGGCGAACAGACCGTCACCGGTGTGCAGCTGAACGGCGGCCGACAGGTGCCCCTGTCCGGCGTGTTCGTGGCGCTGGGCGTGGCGGGCAGCACGGCGCTGGCCCGCAAGCTGGGGGCCGAAGTAGAGGGGAACCGCATCGTCGTGGATGAGAAGATGCAGACCACCCTGCCCGGCCTCTACGCCGCCGGGGACTGCACCGGCGGACTGTTGCAGGTCGCCAAGGCTGTTTATGAGGGAGCACTTGCAGGCACCGAAGCTGCCAAAGCGGTGCGGAAAGGATAACACCATGTCCGATGTGCAAAATACTCCGGTCAACCGGAACTGTCTGGCCTGCGCTTTCCCATTCTGGGACCAGCTCACGCCGGAGGAACAGGCGCAGCTCTGCCGCTTCACCCGACCGGTACGCTACCGGAAAGGGGAGCGGGTCCACAGTCCGGTCGAGAACTGCGTAGGCATCCTGTTGCTGCGGTCGGGCCAGCTGCGGGCCTATCTGCTCTCGGAGGATGGGCGGGACATCACGCTCTACCGGCTGTTTCCCGGCGAAGTCTGCATCCTGTCGGCGTCCTGCGTGATGGATTCCGTCAACTTTGACCTGTACATCGACGCCGAGGAGGACACCGAGGCCTACTGTATCGGCGCAGGCGTGTTCCGCCAGCTGATGCAGCAGAACGTCCATGTCCGCTGCTACGCCTACCAGATGACCGCCGAGCGCTTCTCCGACACCATGTGGACCATGCAGCAGATCCTGTTCATGAGCGCCGACCGGCGGCTGGCCATCTTCCTCACCGACGAGCTGGCCAAGACCGGCGGCACGGATGTCCGCATGACCCACGACCAGATCGCCCGCTACATGGGCTCCGCCCGCGAGGTCGTCAGCCGCCTGCTGAAATACTTTGCCGGGGAGGGCCTTGTCCGCCTTTACCGCGGCGGCGTCACCGTACTGGACAAAGAACGGCTGAAGCAGATCGCCAACGGCACATAAAACGCATCAAAAAAGGACGTCTCATCCTGCGACGAGACGTCCTTTTTATCGTTCACGATCTCAGCTCTTGCAGCCGGATTCCTCTTCCACGCCGGTGAAATCGCTGGCCTCAGCGATCTTGGTGACGTCGAACTTGCCCGTCTCATCCTTGGGGGCGACGGCGGGGCCGGCCTCCACCGGGTTCACGGGTGCTTCCTCGGACACAGGCTTTTCCTCGGCCGTCTCCGGCTGTGCAGCGGGAGCCTCCGGCTCTTCGGATGCCTTTTCATCGGATGCCTTCTCGAAGGCCGGGGGCCATGCGTCGCCCGGCTCAGCGGTCTTGGCCTCGCCTTCGGCGTAGGCTTCGGCTGCCTTGGCGGCCTCTGCGGGGTCCTTTTCAGCCTCTTCGGGGAACTCCACCTCTTCGACGTGGAGCGGGCCCTTGTCGTTCAGAATTTTGTCCAGCACCACGATGGCGGCACCGGTGGCGGCGACGGCAGCAGCCGCGCCCAGAACGCGAAACAACGTTTTCATGGTGAGATCCTCCTTGATGTGATTTCAGTGTGCGGGTTAAGAGAATGTGACGACATCGTTCAGCGGCTTTTCGGCGGGTTCGACCGAGATGGCGGTCAGCACCGGGCCTTTGCCGCGGTAGATGTTGTGGAACTTGTAATTGACCTTTGCGGTCACAGTGACCCAGGCACGCTGCTCCAGCGCCTTGTAGCCATCGTAGGAGCAGGGGAAGCCGACGAACTGGATGTCCTGCACACAGCAGGTCATGGCAAAGCGGCCGGGCACAAAGCTGTTCTTGCCCGCGCGGTTGGTCTGGCAGACCTGCGCCAGGAACTTCACGGTCTTGCCCGCATACTTCTGGGGCTCGTCCTGGCAATCCATATACCAGATGCCGAAATCGTCGTCGCCGATCTCCACCACCGGCTTGTTCAGGTCGAAGGGGAGGGGATCGGGGATATCATCGTAGGCCACGCTGCCGTCGGCGAACTCATAGGCGATGTCGCACTTGCGGGATGCCTGACGCACCAGCTTGTGCAACTCCTGACGGGCGACGTCGTTGTTGACGGCCTCCGCGCGGTTGAAGACGATCAGCTCACTGCGGGCGATCTTGTCCAGCAGCAGAGCGCGCATGGAGTTGTCGCGGGCATAGGTGAGGGCCGTGGTGCCGTCGGCCGTGGCGATGCACTGGTAGACGATCCAGTTTTCGGGCAGATTGTTGGCCAGGTCCTGCAACAGCCACATGCCGTTGTACTCGATGACCACGCGGCCTGCATCTGCTTCCTTGGCCAATTTGGCCAGGTTCTGGGGGTTCAGCTCTGCCTTGTCCTCCAGATTGTAGAGGGTCACGCCGGGGAAGGCGAATTTCTTCTGATTGTATTCCTCTTCGCCCTCTTCGCAGACCAGCAGCAGGGTCTTGTCGCCGGAGTCGAAGTTGGGGTCTTCAAAGGTCTCCTGGATGAATTTGGTCTTTCCGCTTTCGAGGAAGCCCACAAACAGGTAGACCGGGATCTCATTTGCCATAAACGATTTTCCTCCTCTGTGTTGTCCGGGCTCAGCAGCCGAACAGGCCGGCAATGGCCTTCTCGTCCAGCTTGGAGCCGATGACGACCAGCTTGCCGCCGACGTCTGCACCGCGGGAACGGACTTCCCACTCGCCGGGCACATAGTCAAACTCCAGCCAGCCATCTGCGCCGCCGTCCACGATGCCCTTGGAGCGCAGGATCATGCCGTACTTGCCGGTATCCAGCTCGGTCAGCGCATGCTCGATGTCAGCCTTTGCGATCTTCTTGGCGGTCTCGACGCCCCAGCTGGTGAAGACCTCATCGGCATCGTGGCCATCATGATGATGGTGGTGGTGATGACCGCAGCAGCAGTGGCCGTCCTCATCGTGATGATGTTCATGCTCCTCCTCATCATCATGGTCGTGATGGTGGTGGCAGCAATGATCGTGATCGTGGTCATCATCCTCGTCATCGTGGTGATGATGGCAGCAGTGGTCATGGTCGTGGTCGTGATCATCGTCATCATGGTCGTGATGATGATGCTCATGTTCGTCCTCATCGTCATCCTCGTCGTCGTGATGGTGATGACCGCAGCTGCACACGCCGTTCTCATCGTAATGATGATGGTGATGCTCGTGCTCTTCTTCCTCGTCCTCGTGGGCATGCTCCTCATTGGCCTTGGCTGCCATGGCGATCAGCTCTGCCTTGAAGTCGTCCTTCGTGGACATAGCGTTCAAAATCTGCTCACCGGTCAGGGCATCCCACGCGGTGGTGACGATGGTGGCGGTGGGGTTCTTCTCGCGCAGCATAGCCACCGTTGCAGCGATCTTCTCTTCGCTGGCGGTCTGGGTGCGGCTCAGGATGATGCAGCTTGCATGGCTGATCTGGTCATCGTAGAACTCGCCGAAGTTCTTCATATACATCTTGACCTTGTTCACGTCAGCCACGGTGACAAAGCTGTTCAGCTGCACGTCCAGATGCTCAGCCACGCCCTCGACGGCGCGGGTCACATCGGACAGCTTGCCCACGCCCGACGGCTCGATGACGATGCGGTCGGGGTGATACTGCTCCACCACCTGCTGCAAGGCGGCGCGGAAATCGCCCACCAGCGAGCAGCAGATGCAGCCGGCGTTCAGCTCGTTGATCTGGATGCCGGACTCCTTCAAAAAGCCGCCGTCGATGCCGATCTCGCCGAACTCGTTCTCGATCAGAACGACCTTCTGGCCCGCAAAGGACTCCTTGATGAGCTTTTTGATGAGGGTGGTCTTACCGGCACCAAGGAAGCCGGAGAAAATATCGATCTTGGTCATAATGCTGTTGCCTCTTTCTTTTTTTCCAAAGTCCGCAAATCGGAACCTTCAAGCAATCCGAGCCGCCGAGTGCTGGCTCAAAAATCTTTACACTCCTATTATAACAAGCCTGTCAATGGGAAACCGCCCTTTTTCATGAGAAAATTGTAAAATTTTTTGAAGTTCGCCCGCGTTTTGCGGAAAAGGGCGGTTGCGCGGGGAGGTAGTGCAACTTCGATTCGGAGGGGGTTATTTTTTGTGGGAGCTGTCGTAGATCACACGGATGTCATCCGGCAGCGCATCGGGGATCAGGGCTACACCCTCTCGGAGGCCTGCGAGGAACCGCTGCGAAACTACTACGCCCGCCGTCAGGCCGCCGACGCGCTGGATGTGCTCCTGCCGAGCGGTCTTGAACTGGACGAATAATTGCAGAACCACGCAAAAAACGGACCGCTGAAACGGTCCGTTTTTTCTTGTTTAGCGATGCTCTTCCGCCAGCTGTTCGGCCAGCGCCCGCATCCCGGTGCGGACGTCTTCGGGCGCAAGGACTTCCACCTTGCCGCCAAAGCCCGCCACCCAGCCGTAGAACGGTTCGCTGACACAGATGGGCACATCAAAGTGGAAGCGCCCGTCCTCCTCCGGCAGGAAGGTCGGCGAAGCGCCGAACCGCTCCCGCATGGCGTTTTCGAGGTCGGCTGTGCAGCGCAGGGTCACGCGCCGTTCAGGGCCGCCGTACATGTTGAAGTGCTTGCGCAGGTAGGCGGGCAGATCGAAATTGGCAAACTGCTCCCGGCCGCGGCGGGGCAGCTCCAGCACCCGGACGCCGGACATCCGGTCCACCCGGTAGTGGCGGATGCCCACCGGCTCCTTTTCGTCCTGATAGGCGATGAGGTAATAGCAGCCGTTCTCCCACGCCATCTGCCATGGGCTGATGACCCGCTTTTCGGGCCGGCCCACTTTTTTGTAGTGGAACTCCACCATCCGGCCGGTGTTGATGGCCTCGTGCAGCGCGTCGATGCTGTACAGCAGGCTCCTGCTGTCGGTCTTGGGGCGGCCGTCCACGTAGACCTGACGCTGCAGCTGGCTGCCCTCGTAATTGGAGCAGAGCTTTTCCAGCTTCCGGATCAGGCGGCGGCTCGTGGCGCTGGACACCACCCGGCTGGCCTGCACGGCGTCCACCAGCAGCTTCAGCTCGGCCAGGTCAAAGGTGCGGCTGGCCAGAAAATAGCCGCCGCCCCGGCCCCGCCGGAGCTGGATGTCGTACCCCAGTGCGTTCAGCGCGTCGATGTCGCTGTACACGCTCTTGCGCTCGCAGAGGATGCCCTGCTGTTCCAGCAGTCCCACCAGCTGGGGCACGTTCAGCAGGTGGTTTTCGTCGGTCTGTGTCTCAAAGATGTGCAAAAGCGCCAACAGCTTGGATTTCTGGCCTTCCTGCTTGGGCATAGGTTCACCTCATTCGGGGAGCTTCTTGTCGAACGCCGCACGGCGCTGGGTGGAAAGGCGGAACATCTCTTCGAGCTTTTCGCGGTCGCCCGCCGCCAGCGCGTTGCGCAGTGCGCCGAGCGCGGCGTCGAACTGGTCGATCTCCGAGATGAGGTTGTCCCTGTTCCAGAGGAACAGTTCCGCCCACATTTTGTCGTTGATGCGCGCGATGCGGGTCAGATCCCGGAAGGAGTCGCCCGTGTACTCGCACAGCGAGGTGTTGTCGTTGGCGCACATCAGGCTGACGGCGATGGCATGGC
>OLNL01001628.1_pt1 | contig 19776 bp, 17 predicted proteins | sample 1672181 | NCBI WGS metagenome assembly OLNL01 (sample SAMEA3136656, study PRJEB25190) | human gut metagenome | biome: human gut; feature: human-associated habitat; material: faeces | place: Austria | collected 2013
CACCGTCTTTCAGTCCTATGCCCTGTTTCCGCATATGACGGTCTTTGAAAATGTGGCTTTTCCCCTTCGTTTGAAGAAGCTGGACAAGGCTGAAATCGAGAGACGAGTAACAGAAGTCCTCAAGATGGTGCAATTGGGAGGCTTTGAGAAACGTTCCATCCAGAAACTTTCTGGTGGACAACGCCAGCGGGTAGCCATTGCACGGGCGATTATCAATGAACCGCGAGTAGTCCTCTTGGATGAGCCCTTGTCTGCTCTCGACTTGAAGTTGCGGACGGACATGCAGTATGAGCTTCGTGAATTGCAACAACGCTTGGGTATTACCTTTGTTTTTGTAACCCATGACCAGGAAGAAGCGCTAGCGATGAGTGACTGGATCTTCGTTATGAACGAGGGAGAAATCGTCCAGTCAGGGACACCAGTTGATATCTACGATGAGCCCATCAACCATTTTGTTGCGACCTTTATCGGTGAGTCCAACATCCTTCCAGGGATCATGATCGAAGACTACCTAGTAGAATTCAACAGCAAACGCTTTGAGTCGGTCGATGGAGGGATGAGGCCAAACGAACCGGTCGAAGTTGTGATTCGTCCCGAAGACTTGCAGATTACACTGCCTGAAGAAGGCAAGCTGCAGGTGAAGGTGGATACGCAACTTTTCCGTGGCGTTCACTATGAAATCATTGCTTATGATGAATTGGGCAATGAGTGGATGATTCACTCGACGCGTAAGGCTATCGTGGGTGAAGAAATCGGTCTGGACTTTGAGCCTGAAGACATCCACGTCATGCGTCTCAATGAAACGGAAGAAGAGTTTGATGCTCGGATCGAAGAATACGTAGAAGTGGAAGAGCAAGAAGCTGGATTGATCAATGCCATCGAGGAGGAAAGAGATGAAGAAAACAACCTCTAACCTCTTTGTGGTTCCCTACTTTCTCTGGATCCTCCTCTTTGTCTTGGCTCCCGTAGCCTTGATCATCTGGCAATCCTTTGTCAATGTCCAGGGACAGGGTTCCTTAGAGAATTATCAAACCTTTTTTACAGCGCAGAATTGGACTTATTTGAAGATGAGTTTTAACTCCATTCTCTACGCTGGGATCGTTACCTTTGTAACGCTTTTGATTTCTTACCCGACAGCTTATTTTTTGACCCAACTCAAGCATCGTCAACTCTGGCTCATGCTGATCGTCCTTCCGACCTGGGTCAACCTCCTGCTCAAGGCTTATGCCTTTATCGGAATCTTTGGTCAAGGGGGATCTATTAACCAATTCTTGAGCTTTATCGGGATTGGTCCTCAACAGATCCTCTTTACGGACTTTTCTTTCATCTTTGTCGCTAGCTACATTGAGTTGCCTTTTATGATCCTTCCTATCTTCAATGTCTTGGATGATTTGGATCCAAACCTCATCAATGCTAGCTATGACCTAGGAGCTAATAAGTGGGATACCTTCCGTCGGGTTGTCTTCCCACTGTCTATGAATGGGGTTCGTTCTGGTGTCCAATCGGTCTTTATTCCAAGTTTGAGTCTCTTCATGTTGACGCGTTTGATCGGAGGAAACCGAGTGATTACGCTGGGGACTGCCATCGAGCAACATTTCCTCACGACACAAAACTGGGGAATGGGTTCGACCATTGGAGTGGTCTTGATCCTTGCTATGCTCTTAGTCATGTGGGTAACGAGAGAAAGGAGTGAACGATGAAAAAGATTTCACGTATCTATTTAGGATTGATTTTCCTGCTCCTTTATCTACCAATCTTCTACTTGATTGCCTATGCCTTTAATGCTGGCAGTGATATGAATGCTTTTACAGGCTTTACCTTAGAGCATTTCCAGAGTCTCTTTGAGGATACACGTCTCATGTTGATCCTCTCACAGACCTTCCTTTTGGCCTTCTTGTCAGCCTTGATTGCGACCATTATTGGGACCTTTGGGGCAATCTATATCTACCAATCTAAGAAGAAATTTGAAGGACCGTTTTTGTCTATCAATAACATCCTCATGGTGGCACCTGACGTTATGATCGGGGCTAGCTTCTTGATCCTCTTTACGACGATCAAGTTCCAGCTTGGCTTTGCCTCTGTCTTGATGAGTCACGTGGCCTTCTCGATTCCAATCGTAGTTTTGATGGTCTTGCCACGCTTGAAAGAAATGAACCGTGATATGGTCAATGCAGCCTATGATCTAGGAGCTAATCAGGTGCAGATGTTGAAGGAAATCATGCTTCCTTATTTGACACCTGCCATTATCGCCGGTTATTTCATGGCCTTTACCTATTCCTTGGATGACTTTGCGGTGACCTTCTTTGTCACAGGAAATAGTTTTACGACCTTGTCTGTTGAGATTTACTCACGTGCTCGCCAAGGGATTTCATTGAATATCAATGCCCTTTCTGCCCTGGTCTTCCTTTTCAGTATTTTACTGGTGGTCGGCTATTACTTCATCACTAGAGAGAAGGAGGAGACAGTATGAAAAAACTCTATTCATTCTTGCTAGGGATTGTCGTTGTGATCCTCGTGTTAGCGGGGCTAAGTGCCCGTCTTGAAGCCAAGACCAATCCAAAAGACAGTGACAAGTTGGTCATCTACAATTGGGGTGACTATATTGATCCAGAATTGCTTGAGGAATTTACCAAAGAAACAGGTGTTCAAGTCCAATACAGTACTTTTGATTCCAATGAAGCTATGTACACCAAAATCAAGCAAGGGGGAACGGCATACGATATTGCTATCCCAAGTGAATACATGATCGCTAAGATGATGGACGAAAACCTTCTTGAAAAGTTGGATAAGTCCAAACTGAAAGGCTTAGACAATATCGACCCACGTTTCTTGGACTTGGATTTTGATCCGGACAATCAGTATTCAGTTCCTTACTTCTGGGGGACTCTTGGCATCATCTACAATAGCAAGATGGTTGATAAGGCTCCTGAGCACTGGGCGGATCTATGGAGACCAGAGTACAAGAATGACATCATGATGTACGATGGGGCGCGTGAGGTCATGGGGATTGGACTCAATAGCTTAGGCTATAGTCTCAACTCCAAGGATCCTCAGCAATTACAAGAGTCTGTTGATAAGCTTTATACCTTGATGCCCAATATCAAGGCCCTTGTAGCCGATGAAATGAAAGGCTACATGATCCAGAACAATGCGGCTATTGGGGTGACCTTCTCTGGTGAAGCCAGTCAAATGCTAGAGGCCAATGAGGACCTCCGCTATGTCGTCCCATCAGAAGCCAGCAACCTTTGGTTTGACAACATTGTCATTCCAAAGACCGTGAAGAATAAAGAAGCAGCTTATGCCTTTATCAACTTCATGCTTCGCCCAGAAAATGCATATAAGAATGCGCTCTATGTCGGTTATTCCACACCGAACAAAGAAGCTAAGAAGATGCTACCAGAAGAGGTCCAAGAAGACCAGTCCTTCTACCCAAGTGATGACACGCTAAAGAATTTAGAAGTCTACGAACAACTTGGCAAGAAGTGGTTGGGCGTCTATAACGATCTCTACCTACAAGTGAAGATGTATCGGAAGTAGGATGGAATTTCTATTCTGTCGTATATACTAGTAACAAGCTTATATGCCTATTTATGGTTTTATAAGCTTGTTTTTTATAAACTAGAAAAGAAAAAGATTATTATAGGATAAATTTTGAAATTCTTTTATAAATGTGGGATAATGGAAAAAAGTTGATTCAGACGGGAGATAGATTATATGCATCATAAAATATTAGTAACTGGTGGGGCTGGGTTTATCGGTTCTCATACCATCATTGAATTGGTCAATGCAGGTCATGAAGTTGTCATCGTTGATAATTTAGTAAATAGTAGCGAGAAAAGTATACAGGAAGTAGAAAAAATCCTTGACAAATCTATTACGTTTTATAATGAGGATATTCGTAATAAATCAAAACTTCTAGAAATATTTCTTAAAGAAAAACCGACTGGTGTGATTCACTTTGCTGCGTTGAAAGCTGTTGGAGAATCAGTTCAAATTCCACTCACTTATTATGAAAATAATATTAGTGGAACGTTGACTTTGCTTCAGGTGATGGAAGAGGTTCAGTGTAAAAATATCATCTTCAGTTCATCAGCAACTGTCTATGGAGATCCACATACTGTTCCTATCTTGGAAGATTTTCCTTTATCTGTTACAAATCCATATGGTAGAACGAAACTCATGATTGAGGAAATCCTTCAAGATATTTACAAAGCGGATCCTTCATGGAATATCGTATTATTGCGCTACTTTAATCCAATTGGAGCTCATGAAAGTGGGAACATTGGTGAAAATCCAAATGGTATTCCAAATAATCTATTACCATATGTAACACAAGTAGCAGTAGGAAAGTTAGAGTCTGTTAGTGTATTTGGGAACGATTATCCAACACCAGATGGTACTGGTGTACGCGATTATATCCATGTGGTAGACTTGGCGAAAGGTCACGTTGCGGCTTTACAAAAAATTGCCTCAGGTTCAGGTCTGAACATTTATAATTTGGGTACGGGTCGAGGCTACTCTGTGTTAGAAATTATTCAAAATATGGAGAAGGTTGTAGGAAAAACAATTCCATTCAAGATTGTTGATCGACGACCTGGTGACATCGCAACCTGTTATGCAGATCCATCCAAAGCACATGAAGAACTAGGGTGGAGTGCTCAATTTGATATTCATCGGATGTGCCAAGATGCCTGGAGATGGCAGAGTAAACATCCAAATGGATTTTGTTAGTCACAATTATTCAGTTAATGATAGTATTTTGTATGGAGACATAGTTCTAGCAGGGAAGGGAAAGTATGAATAATAGGATTTATAAATTTTTAAATATTGAACAGAGTAGGTACAAGTCGATTTACTTAATCCAACTTTACCTCATCTTCTTGATTGGTTTGCTATCTATATTTGTACGTTATCCAATGTCATGGTATGACGAACAAGTTCATTATGCTCGAGTTCTTACTTATTCGAATAATTTGAGTTCCAAAAGTGAGGGATATATTACTCAAAGCGAACAAGATTTTATTCATTTATCTATGACAACCATTTCTAAGTCATTAGCTCAGGAGAGTCAAAAGATAATTAGTATAGATTGGAAGAGTGACTTTAATAATCTAACAGACAGCAAAGAAAAAGTACTCACTAAGGATGGATCACCAGCAGCAGTATACTCTCCTTTAGTATATTTCCCGTATATTGTAACTGTTTGGGCTTCGAAATTACTTAACCTAAGTACTATCAATACATTTTTACTCTTAAGGTTAGTTGGATTTTTATCAGTTTTTTGGTTATTCTTATTAGCGATTCGAAAAATACCTTTTGGTAAGGCGACGCTCTTAATCATTGGGTCCATCCCAACTGTTATTTTATCCTTTACAGCTATCTCTGCTGACACACTTACTTATGGCCTTATATTCCTATTTGTTTCACAAATTATAAGTGTATATCAAAAATTAGCTCTTAACAGTGAAATTAAAAAGAGGGAATTTGTTTCTTTAATCTTGTGCTCCATTCTAGTTGTCATGTCTAAAATGCCGGCATTTGCAATCCTAGCACTTTACTTACCGTTAATTTACATTGGTGTTAAAAAGGTTCGGTTATCAAAATCCCAGATTTATTTGTTGAGCGGCAGTTTGATTTTCTGTGCCTTATTGACAGTTTTATGGTATTTGAATATCAAAAATATAAACGGGAATGTGACTTACTATGGGGCAAAGAATATTGATCAAGGCAGACAATTGAGTTTTATTTTTTCTCATCCGTTAAAAGCGATGAAAACTTTTTTTGAAAGCATTATAAATTTTCCATATTTTGAATTCCAGTTAGGTTATTCCGATCTTTTAAAAATGATGCATGTTCCAATTACAATTTCATTCTTTTCCATATTCTGTATGTTTACTAGTTTTAGAATTCAAGAAAAAGATAGTATTGTGATTGAAAAATCATATCGCATGATTTATAATCTTTTCTCTAAATTGGTATTTTTAGGGATTTTATTACTAATTTTTATTATTTTTTATTTGCAAGTCACAGAAGTGGGGGCTGATGCAATTAATGGTGTTCAAGGGCGGTATTTCTTTTCTTTTCTAATTTTACTGATTCCTTTTTCAAATGGTAAGAGTCAATTAGATGAAAAATCTGCAAGTCGAATTCTATATTTATCATTGCTCCCGTCTATCTACTATATTTTAATCATGTTTTACCAATTGAGAACATAATCGTAATAGGATTGCAATTATAAAAAAAACTAGGGTTTATCCTAGTTTTTTGTTACAATAGAAGGTGAAGAAATCAAGGAGAGAGTTAAATGACCATATCAGTTGTAGTCCCATGTTTTAACGAAGAAGAATCAATTCCATTATTTTATGAAGAGATGGAACGGGTTCGGATATCCATGGGAGAAGAATTTGAATATATTTTTATTAATGATGGGTCTTCTGATAAAACCTTAGATGTTTTACGTGAACTCAGTCTCTTGAATCCTTGTGCCCATTTTATTTCATTTTCAAGGAACTTCGGGAAGGAAGCGGCTCTCTATGCTGGCCTCCAACATGTTACAGGAGATTACGTAACGGTTATGGATGTGGACCTACAAGATCCTCCAGAGCTATTGATTGAAATGAAGCAGAAGTTAGATCAGCAGCCAAATCTGGACTGTATCGGGACGCGTCGGGTGACCCGTGATGGGGAACCGCCGATTCGTTCCTTCTTTGCACGCATGTTTTATAAATTGATCAACCATATTAGCCAAGTGGAGATGGTCGACGGAGCGCGTGATTTCCGTTTGATGCGCCGTCCAATGGTCGACGCCATTATGGACTTATCGGAGTACAATCGTTTCTCAAAAGGCATTTTTGCTTGGGTTGGATTTGAGACTGAATATTTAGAGTATAAAAATGTCGAGCGAGTAGCCGGAGAAACCTCTTGGAATTTTTGGTCTCTCTTCAAATATTCTATTGAGGGGATTGTTAATTTTTCAGACGCACCTTTAAATATTGCCTTTATCGGTGGGCTTTTATCATGGGTTTTAGCTTTTATAATGATGGTCTTGATCGTAATTCGAACTCTAGTTTTTGGAGATCCAACTTCTGGATGGCCATCCCTCATGACAGTGATTCTTTTCCTTGGGGGCTTCCAATTGCTAACCATTGGGATTTTAGGGAAATATATCGGTAAGATATTTATGGAAACTAAGAAACGTCCAATCTATGTCATCAAGGAGAAAAGCAAGTAAAAAGCAGAAAACTTCTGCTTTTTTTGCTATAATGATAAGGATAAAGCATATGAAAGGAATTTACCATGATTTTAATCACAGGTGCAAATGGTCAACTTGGAACGGAGCTTCGCCATTTGTTAGATGAACGAAATGAAGAATATGTTGCCGTCGATGTAGCTGAAATGGACATCACAAATGCAGAGAAAGTAGATGAGGTTTTTGCGCAAGTGAAGCCAACTCTAGTCTATCACTGTGCTGCCTATACAGCCGTTGATGCTGCTGAAGATGAAGGAAAAGAGCTGGACTACGCCATCAACGTAACTGGCACTGAAAATGTAGCAAAAGCGTCTGAAAAACATGGGGCAACCTTGGTCTATATCTCAACGGATTACGTGTTTGATGGGAATAAGCCAGTTGGACAAGAATGGGAAGTAGACGACCAACCAGATCCCCAAACAGAGTACGGCCGTACAAAACGTATGGGAGAAGAATTGGTTGAGAAGCATGTTTCGAACTTCTATATCATCCGTACAGCTTGGGTCTTTGGAAATTATGGTAAGAACTTTGTCTTCACCATGCAAAACTTAGCCAAGACTCACAAGACTTTGACCGTTGTTAATGACCAACATGGTCGTCCAACCTGGACCCGTACTCTTGCAGAATTTATGACCTATTTGGCTGAAAACCGTAAAGAATATGGTTACTACCACTTATCAAATGATGCAGAAGAAGACACAACTTGGTATGACTTTGCAGTTGAGATCCTCAAAGATACGGATGTTGAAGTGAAACCAGTGGATTCTAGTCAATTCCCAGCTAAGGCGAAACGTCCACTTAACTCAACAATGAGTTTGGAAAAAGCGAAAGCTACAGGATTCGTCATTCCAACTTGGCAAGATGCCTTGAAAGAGTTTTATAAACAAGAAGTGAAATAATAGAGAATTAGTTTTCTACTAGTAACTTTTTTAGGTTAAGTATTAGTAGTGTTTTTAGGAGAATTATTGTAAAAAAATGTCTGATTTGCTTATTATCATTCCTGCCTACAATGAAGAAGGCTCGATTCAAAATGTCGTCCAAAATATCATTCGGAATTATCCACAGTATGATTATGTCATCATTAATGATGGTTCAAGGGATAAAACGTCTCAGATTTGTCATGAAAACCAATATAATATAGTTGATTTACCTGTGAACTTAGGCTTGGCAGGAGCCTTTCAAACTGGTCTTCGTTATGCCTATATTCATGGCTATAAAAAAGCTGTTCAATTCGATGCAGATGGTCAACATCTTCCAGAATTTATTGAGGTATTAGAAGATAAATTAGATAGTGGATTTGACTTGGTTATTGGTTCACGATTTGTAACTGAAAAACGTCCAAATTCTCTACGTATGCTGGGGAACATATTAATTAGTTCGGCTATCAAACTGACAACCGGAAAAACAATCAATGATCCCACTTCTGGAATGCGAATGTTTTCTGAGGACCTTATTAAGGAGTTTGCGCTAAATATTAATTATGGTCCAGAACCAGATACAGTTTCTTACCTGATTAGAAATGGCGTGAAAGTAGCTGAAGCTCAGGTGAGAATGGAAGAGAGACAAGCGGGAGAAAGTTATTTAACCCTTTCTCGTTCAATCAAATATATGACGCATATGTTTATGTCTATTTTATTGATTCAAAACTTTAGAAAGCGTGGTTAGAAACTATGACTATTTGGTTTCAAATTGTTTTAATTTTTGTCTCACTTGCAACAGTGAGTTTTATATTACGGGGTATTCGGAAGTCGCAGGTTCAGATTAATGATTCCCTTTTTTGGATTTTCTTTTCATTGGTCCTACTTGTATTTAGTATTTTTCCATCATTAGCTGAATTGATAGCGAAAGCGCTAGGAATTGTCTCGGCAGTTAATTTTATTTTCTTATTTATCATTTTCCTCTTACTCGTCAATCAATATCAATTGACAGTTCGTTTGTCTAAACTAGATACCAAGTTTAAAAATCTAGTTCAAACTATTGCCTTGAGAGGGAAAGATGAATAATAAGGTAGAGACGCCTAGTGCAAAGAAAATTTATTTTTGGAATTTACTTGGAAATTTAGCTGCATCAGGAGTATCAGTTCTCTATCTTTTAATTGTTACTCGTTTGACTTCAGCCTCCATTGCCGATCAATTTAGTTTGATTTGGTCAATAGGCACTTTATGGGTGGTTATTGGATTATTTCAAGTAAGAAATTTTCATGGAACAGATGTTCGACAAAAGTATTCTTTTAGATCTTACTTCCAAGCTCGTATTCTAACCAATCTAGTCATGATAATAACTTTATTCCCCTATTTACAAATAGTAGGTGGAGGTCGTTATACGAAGTCAATTATTGCAATGACTTTTTTAATGATTTTATATAGAGCATGGGACTCTATTTCAGATCTGTTTCAAGGATTATTTCAACAGAGGGAACGTATGGACATTGCTGGGCGAGCAATGTTTTATCGTTACTCAACAAGTGCAATCATTCTGTTGACAGCCTTATTTTTCTCAAATAGTCTTTTAATAGCTTTACTATCTTTGGTAGTATGGAATGGTTTATTTATTATCTTTTATGAGCTACCGTTTGTTTATCAATTTGAATCTTTTAAGTGGACTGAAATTCTTAACCTGAAAGATCTGTCAGAGGCTATGAACATTCTAAAAGACTGTTTCCCTTTATTCTTAAATGGTTTTATTTTATTGTATGTGTTAAATGAGCCAAAACTAATCATTGAACGAGGGTTATCAGAAGGTGTCTTACAAACGGGAATGCAGAGAGATTTCAATATCCTCTTTATGCCAGTTTTCTTTATGAGCCTGATCATTTTGATGGTACGTCCTTTGATAACGGAATTAGCTTTCCTCTACGTTGATAAGATGCATGAGAAATTTAATTCCATTGTTCGTAAACTAATTCTCTTTATCTCTGGGGGTGGTATGCTTATAGTTGTTTTAGCGTATCTTCTTGGAGTACAAGTTTTAGGGCTTGTTTTTGGCGTTAATTTAAGCAACTATCAGTTCCCATTTACAATATTGATTTTAGCAGGTGTGTTGTATGCTTTAGCCATTATTTTTGAAAATATCCTGACTATTATGCGAAAACAACACTTACTAATAACGATCTATGTTATTATGCTAGTGGTGACACTGTTAATAACAAAGACCCTTATTTTTAATTGGGGAATGCTTGGTGCTTCGCTTGCATTTCTTGTTGTAATGTTTGTCTATTTAGTTGGGATTTCTATTATATATTTTAGAGAAAGAATTGAATGAAAAGAATGAAATATGATTTAACAGTGATTATTCCTGTTTATAATATGGAAAAACTGCTAGTTAGATGTTTAGACAGTATTGTAACTCAAACTAGTCTAAAGGACTGTTCCTTACGAGTCATTTGTGTGAACGATGGAAGCACAGATGGATCCCAGAAAATTCTTGAAGAATATTCTGACAAGTATACTTTTATCGAATACGTCAATCAAAACAATGGGGGTGTTTCTGCAGCTCGTAATACTGGGCTTGATTTTGTAAAAGACAGTGAATATATTACTTTTATTGATCCAGACGATTCGATCTATCCAGATTACATTGAAAAATTCATACTGAATAAAGGACAAGATGTTCTGTATTTTGATTTCGATTTAGTGGATTCTAGTGACAGGGTTGTTAAAAGTTTAGTTGTTAATCCATTTTATTCTAAAGAATATACAAATGATACAAATTTACGTTACTTTCTTTTAACGAAACATGCTTCTTGGACAAGAATTTATAAATCGAAAAGGATAGGTAATTTCCGGTTTCCGTTAGGTAAAATTTATGAAGATATTGCCTTAATGCCATTTATATCATCTCGTTGCACTAGTGTTACCTATATAAAACAAGCAATTTATCGATATACTGTAAATACAGAAGGTTCAATCATGAACTCAAGTAAGTCGAATATTTTTGATATTTATGATTCTCTAACTTATTTGTTTGATCTATTTGGTGATCAATTTGACACTTATAAAGAAGAACTTCAATATTTAGCAATTGAGCATCTATGTGTAGGACACACTTATCGTTTGCTACACTATGCAAATGCAAGCAAGAAAGATTTTAAAGATATAGTTTTCTTTATGGAAAAATATTTTGGAAAACAGTGGAATAAGAATAAATATGTAAAACGAGGAGTTCAAAAGGTTAACATTAATTCTTCACTTTCTAAAATTGTTCCAATCTTTCTAGTTAGTTTAAAATATGGTGGATCACATATTTTTAGTCTAATAAAAAAAATAATTTCAAGGCAGGGAAAATAAATTAGGAAGCAGTCTGATAAGACTGCTTTTATGTTTGAATTAGTAAAATAGCCTAGAAAATGGTATAATTGAATAGACTGTAAATTGTTAGAAAGGGAATATTATGCAACACGTTTTTATTATCGGAAGTCGTGGGCTTCCGGCTCAATATGGCGGTTTTGAGACTTTTGTGGACCAATTGGTCTCCCATCAAGTGTCTTCGGAAATCCAGTACCATGTTGCTTGCCTTTCTAATAATCAAGCCTATCAACATTTTGACTACAAGGGTGTCGATTGTTTTACGATTAAAGCACCGAAACTTGGGCCAGCTCGGGTCATTGCCTATGATATGATGGCCATCAGTTATGCCTTGAAAGTCATCAAGAAGCAAATAATTGAAAAGCCGATTTTTTATGTTTTGGGCAATACAATTGGGGCCTTTGTGGCACCTTTTGCGCGTAAGATCCATAAAATGGGTGGTCAATTTTATATCAATCCAGATGGACTGGAGTGGAAGCGGGCCAAGTGGGCCAAACCGATCCAAGCCTATCTCAAGTATTCTGAAAAGATCATGACGCGCCACGCAGATTTGGTGATTTCTGACAATCCAGGAATCGAGTCCTATATCAAGGAATCCTACCCTTGGTCCAAGACGACCTATATTGCCTATGGGACGGACTTATCTCCGACCAGCTTGACCAGTCAGGATAGGAAGGTCAGAGAACTCTATCAGAAGTGGCAGACACAAGAGAAAAACTATTACTTGATTTTGGGTCGCTTTGTCCCAGAAAATAATTATGAGACTGCCATTCGTGAATTCATGGTCTCTTCTACCAAGCGGGATTTGGTGATCATTTGTAACCACGAAGGCAATCCTTATTTTGAAGAGCTTCGAGTTCGAACGGGCTTTGATCAGGATCCACGTGTAAAATTTGTAGGAACGGTCTACGATCAAGACCTGTTGAAGTATATTCGTAAAGAATCCTTTGCTTATATTCATGGTCATGAAGTGGGCGGAACCAATCCGGGTCTCCTAGAGGCTCTTGCTCAGACGGACCTCAATTTGGTTCTAGGTGTTTCCTTTAATCAAACGGTCGCAAAGGACACAGCCCAATATTGGACTAAAGAAAATGGGAATTTGGCGCATTTGATCAACCAGGTTGATTCTTTAGAAGATGTATCTAAATGGGGTCAATTAGCCAAAACCAACATGAAGCATAACTTTACCTGGGAAAAAATTGTAGGTGAGTACGAGGAATTATTCTTATCATGAAAGTAAATATCTTGTTGTCCACCTACAATGGTGAGCAGTATCTAAAAGAGCAGGTCAAAAGTATTCAAGAACAGACCTATCAGGACTGGCAACTCTTGATCCGGGATGATGGGTCGACAGATGGTACAGTAGAGATCATTCAAGAGTTGGTAGCTCAGGATGAGCGTATTCGTTTTATCAATCAAGGAGCCATCGAAAATCTGGGTGTTATCAAGAGCTTTCACACACTCTTAAAATATGAAAAGGCTAATCTCTATTGCTTTAGTGACCAAGACGATGTCTGGCTTCCTGAAAAGATTGCCCTACAAGTGGAAGAAGCAGAGAAACATCCGCAAGAGGAGCCTTTGCTGGTCTACACAGATTTAAAAGTGGTCGATGAAAACTTGAATGTACAGCATGAAAGTATGATTCGCACCCAGTCTGATCATGCCAATATGGAACTGATTCAAGAATTGACCGAAAATACGGTTACTGGCGGAGTTGCTATGATTAACCATGCGCTAGCGGAATTATGGACAGGTCAAGAAAAGCATGCGCTTCTCATGCATGATTGGTATTTGGCCTTGTTGGCAACTGCCTTTGGGAAGCTCATCTATATCGATCAACCGACAGAGTTGTACCGTCAGCACAGTAGCAACGTTCTAGGAGCTCGAACCCTCAGAAAACGGGTTAAAAACTGGGTCCGCCCTCATATTTTGTTTGCTAAATATTGGAATCTCATCGAGTCCAGTCAAGAACAAGCAAAAAATTTATTGGATTTGCCAGTCAGTCCCCAAAATAAAGAAATTATTGAAAACTTTGTGACCATCATGGAGGTACCGCTAAGAGAACGTTTGAGACGGATTCGTCAGTATGGTTACCGTAAGAACCGAGCCTTTCACACCTTTGTGTTTACTAGCTTGATTCTGACAAAGTTTGCATATCGAGGTAAAAAATAATGTTAGATTTTTTTAGTAAAAAAAACAGAATTCTCTTAAGAGAAATGATTAAAACAGATTTCAAACTACGCTATCAGGGGTCTCTTATTGGACATTTATGGTCTATTTTAAAACCGTTGATGCTATTTACGATTATGTATCTTGTATTCGTTCGTTTTTTACGATTTGATGATGGAACCCCCCACTATGCAATAGGCCTTTTGATTGGTATGGTGACGTGGAGTTTCTTTTCAGAAGCTACCAGTATGGGAATGATGTCAATTGTCTCACGTGGTGACCTACTTCGAAAACTTAATTTTTCAAAAGAGATCATTGTTATTTCATCTGTAGTTGGAGCTGCGATTAACTATGCAATTAATCTCATTGTTGTGTTTGTATTTGCTCTTATTAATGGGGTAGAATTTTCTGTTAATTGGTTAGTTGTTATTCCACTATTTATTGAGCTGTTCCTTTTTTCAGCAGGGATTGCTTTTGTATTAGCAACCTTATTTGTTAAATTCCGTGACATTGGTCCCATTTGGGAAGTGGTCATGCAAGCAGGTATGTATGCTACACCGATCATTTATTCTTTAACCTTTATTTTACAACGTGGTCAAATCAAAATAGCTAAGTTGATGATGTTGAATCCTTTAGCTCAAATTATTCAAGATTTAAGACATTTTCTTGTTTATTCAGGTAGTTTGCGAGGATGGGACTTAATTGGGAATAAAGGATTGGCCTTGATTCCTTATGTGTTACCATTTATCATGTTTGTATTAGGTTATTCTATTTTCCATCGACAAGCTAAGAAATTTGCGGAGATATTATAATGACAGAAAAGAAAATTGCAGTAAAAGTAGATCATGTTAGTAAGTTCTTTAGATTACCGACTGAATCAACTCAAAGCCTACGTACAGCTTTGGTAAATCGATTTAAGGGAATTAAAGGGTACAAAGAACAACATGTTTTAAAAGATATCAGCTTTGAAGTTGAGGAGGGTGATTTTTTTGGTATTGTAGGTCGTAATGGATCTGGGAAATCTACCCTTCTAAAAATAATCTCTCAAATTTATGTTCCTGAAAAAGGAAGAGTTACTGTAAACGGTAAAATGGTTTCCTTTATCGAGCTTGGTGTAGGTTTTAACCCTGAATTAACTGGTCGTGAAAATGTCTACATGAATGGAGCAATGTTAGGCTTTACTACGGAAGAAGTAGATGCGATGTACGATGATATCGTTGAGTTTGCAGAGCTTGCTGACTTCATGAACCAAAAACTCAAAAATTATTCATCTGGGATGCAAGTACGTCTAGCTTTTTCTGTTGCTATTAAAGCGCAAGGGGATGTTCTTATTCTCGATGAAGTTCTAGCAGTAGGGGACGAGGCCTTTCAGCGTAAATGTAACGACTACTTTATGGAGCGTAAGAAATCCGGAAAAACTACGATTCTTGTCACTCATGATATGGGAGCAGTTAAAAAATATTGTAATAAAGCCGTGTTGATTGAAGATGGTTTAACTAAAATTATAGGTAATCCTGACGATGTAGCAAATCAATATAGTTTTGATAATGCTTCTCAGTCTGTTAATGAGGCTTATGACGATTCTGAAAATGGAGAGCATGATATTCAAATTGTGCAAGATTTTAAAGTGAAGTTATTAACTAACAATAAAGTCGCTCCTGATGAGGATCTTTTATTTGAATTTACGTTTAATCAAACAAAAGATATTGATACCCATATTGCAATGTCTTTTGTTGATATTGATTCCAATTATGGTTATTATAACGATAATTCGATGAATATATCTATTAGTGGAACAGGGGAGAAGAAAATATTATATCGTTGTTCCCTTCCATATATAAATAGAGCAAGATTAAGATTGGAAGCTACCGTTCGTGATGTTGAGAAAAGGGTTTTAGCTTTTGCGTCTTCAGCAGAGGCTCCAATTTTCTTTGTTGAGCGAACAGATTTGTCTGAATTAGACGAATCTGCTAAAGATTCTGCAACAGGCCTTCTTTTAAGAAATGGAGAGTGGACTGAAAAGTACTCCTGAGGAATAATAAATGGTAAAACGTATTTTATTTGTGTCCCCAACTGGCACACTCGATAATGGTGCAGAAAAATCCATTACTAATTTGATGATTTATTTGTCGGAAAATGGCTATCAAATTTTTAATGTATATCCTGAAAATGGTCATTATACTCATCGTCAGTATATTCAATCTCTTTTAAAAAAGAACATTAGGTTATATCCACTTCAGACAATTAAATGGTGGTGGGAAGAGGCCCCAGGAGAACTACTATTCTCAAAAGAAGAGCGGAGCTTATTCTACCAATATAATATAAAGCAGATTCGTGATATTATAAAAAATGAAAAGATTGACTTAGTGATTTCTAATACTGTTAATGTTTTTCAAGGAAGTATTGCAGCAGCATGTGAAAAAATCCCTCATTATTGGTTAATCCATGAATTTCCAGATCGTGAATTTGCTTATTATAAAGATAAAATTAATTATATTTTTGACAATTCTGATAAGGTTTTTTCAGTTGAAGGTGGTCTTACAGAGACACTTTCAGAATTAACAAACCAAAATTCTAAATTAAATAGCTTTGTTCCTTATTCTCATTTATCAAATGAGAATCTCATCCCATCCGATAAAAGAAGAATTATTTCCATAGGTAAGATTAATGAAAATAAGAATCAATTGGAATTATTGGAAGCTTATGCAAAGCTCAACCGACAAGAGATTCCCCTAGTTTTTATCGGGGACTGGGAGGAAGACATTAAAAAACAATGTGATGCCTTCATCAAAGAACATTCATTAAGGAACGTTCACTTTTTAGGATTTAGAGAGAAACCATGGGATGAGGTTACAGATGCTGATATTTGTGTATTTACATCTAAATCAGAAGCATTTTCTCTAGTATTTGTTGAATCCGTTTTAAAAGGGGTACCGTCAATTGTTTCGAATATTAAAGGATATCAATCGGTAAGCGATTATTTTCAAGCTGGTAAATCTTATAACTTGAATGATACGGATGAGTTAAAGGATAGAATAGTAGAATTACTGGATAACTTTGATGATTATAAGAGCAGTTCCTTGACGATAAAGAACAATTCAAAGAAATTGTATACTGTTAAAAATTGTTTTCATAGTATTATTAGTTCTCTTGAGTCCCTACAAGAGAATAATGAGAAGTCTTTGGCTGCTTTAGATTCATTATTAGGAAGTGTCATTCCATCGCATGAGATTTTTGATATTAAATCTCAATATATTTCAATTTTTTATTCTAAGAAAGAAGAAGATTTCACAGAAGATCATTGTTATAAGTTTCCGTTTCAATATATGGATCAAATTTTTTTCCAAGTTCCTATGGATACTGGGAAATTGAGAATAGATCTTTCGGAGTTGCCTATATACTTAGAAAGTGTGAATTTAAAAACTTCAAGTGATCTTAAGCAAGAAGTTTTTATAACTGCTACAAATGGAATTAATACGGAAACAGGGTTACTATTTGATAAAAATGATCCGCAAATACTGTACTTAATTGATGATGTTGATTCAACCAATTATGTTTTCTCATACAAGTTAAAAGATATGTTTAAACTTATGAAAGAAAATTCGATATTATCAGAAATCGCCAATTTGCAGTCTAAGCATAATCAATTAGTTTCTGACTATCAAAGACTTTCTGATACATATTCATCAATTATAAATAGCAAACGCTGGAAAATGAGCAGTAAAATTATTAATTTCTTTAGGAGAAGCAAATGAAACGTCTATTACTTTATGTGCACTTTAATAAATATGACCATATTAGCCGACATGTTATCTATCAGCTTGAACATATGAGGCCATTATTTGAAAAATTAGTTTTTATTTCCAATAGTAAATTAAGCCAAGGAGAAGTGGATAAGCTTCGAGAACGTAATCTTATCGATGATTTTATCCAACGGGATAACAAAGGCTATGATTTTGCTGCCTGGCACGATGGTATGAAGTTTGTTGGATTTGAAGAACTTAAACAATATGATTCTGTAACTGTTATGAATGATACCTGTTTTGGTCCCCTTTGGGACATGGAACCCATTTATAAACAGTATGAATTGAACGAAGAAATTAGTTTTTGGGGAATGACAAACCATCAGGCCATTAAAACTAGTAATCTTAATATCAACGAACACCTTCAGTCATACTTTATATCTTTCAAAAAGAATTTAGTCGAGTCTTCTATTTTTCAAAACTTTTGGAAAGCAGTGGAGAGTTATGAAGATGTTCAAAATGTAATTGATAATTACGAAACTCAATATACTAAGAAATTTGTAGATGCTGGGTTTAAGTATGCATCAGTGTTAGATACTCTTCCTTTAAATGATGAATTTTTCCATAGTAATTTTACTATCCATTATCCTCATGTTTTGCTGGATGCGGGTGTTCCATTTATCAAAATAAAGGCGTTTGATTTAACACAACATCTTGCTCCTTATCTGCTCAAAGATATTGAGAAACGGACAGATTATCCTGTGGAGTTTATCCTTTCTCATATGTCAGATATGAGTTTACCGACACCTCCTTATTTATTAGATCGAAAAGTACTTCAAGAATGTAAGAAAACTTACTCAAATACCAAAAAAATAGCGGTTCATTTACATACTTTTTATGTCGACTTGCTGGAGGAGTTTTTAAAGCAGTTTGAATATTTCCATTTTTCCTATGATCTTTTTCTAACCACTGACTCTGAGGAAAAGAAACGTGAAATTCAATCTATTCTAGACAAGCAAGGTAAAGAAGCTAAAATTTATATTACAGGAAATCGTGGTCGTGATGTAATTCCTATGCTGAAGTTGAAAGATGAACTTTCGTCTTATGATTACATCGGGCATTTTCATACAAAAAAATCACCAGAATATCCATATTGGGTAGGGGATTCATGGCGTGATGAACTTTTTTCAATGTTGATTAAACCTGCAGATAATATTATAGCAAGCTTAGAAGCTGATGATCGATTAGGCCTTGTAATTGCTGATATTCCAAGTTTCTTCCGCTATACGAAAATCGTTGATCCGTGGAACGAAAATCGTTTTGCTGAAGGGATGAACGAACTTTGGACTCGAATGAATCTTGATAGGAGTATTGACTTTGATAAAATGAACACTTTTATCATGAGTTATGGTACCTTTACGTGGTTTAAATACGATGCCTTGAAACCACTTTTTGAACTTGATTTACAGGACGATGAAATCCCTGCAGAGCCAATTCCTCAGCATACGATTTTACATTCAATTGAACGTATTCTTGTCTATCTAGCTTGGGCAAAACGGTATGATTATGCTATTTCAAGAAATGATCTTTATATAACGCCATTTGTTGATAATGTGGTTTTAAATATACGTCCTGATACGCTTCCAAACACGTATATTAATTTTGACAATATAGGTGGAATTAAAGGGGCAATGAAATATACCATTGTAGGACCTGGTACAGCTGTTAAGTATATTTTAAGGAGAATTAAAAGAAAGATAACGAAATAAAATGAAAAGATTTGTCAATATCAGAAAGATATTAGGAATAAGGAAATTAACAATTATAAAATATTGTTTTTCTTTCACTATCACATCGCTCTCATTATTAACAACAGGAAACTTTTACTATCTACTATTTTCTTTATTGGAGTTAATTATTATATTTTCTCTCACGAATATGATACTAAAAAGAAGTACAATAGCTGGTAATATTTTTAACTTTATATTCTTGTTGATTTATAATGTCGAGTTACTCGTTTTAATGTTTGGGAATAGTTTTGTTACCCTTATTATGATTAATAATCTTAGTTCATGGGAAGCATTAAAAGGCAGGATGGCAGTTTATTTGCTTGGTTTTGGTCTACTATTTTTATTTAGTTTCTTACCAGTTATATATATTGAGCCCAATAACATAAAATTTAATCGTGCTAAAAACCCGAACATACGTTACTTTAATTTAAAATTAGTGATTGGTGCTTTACTAATGGAGATGATACTACTATTTTCTGTAGGATACAATTATTCTCCTGCTTATTCAACCTATGATTTAT